>Ga0114905_1000423_pt1 | contig 26971 bp, 25 predicted proteins | sample MalvireepMed_b05_FD_83499 | JGI IMG/M metagenome (GOLD analysis project Ga0114905, IMG submission 83499) | Marine viral communities from the Global Malaspina Expedition - Malaspina viral metaG DeepMed_b05 | ecosystem: Environmental > Aquatic > Marine > Oceanic | place: Mediterranean Sea...
AGCGCGCTCTGCTCTTATGAAAGAAGGAGCCGTTGCAAAGGGCGATGGGAAAGATGTAACGCATAAGAATAATAGATCTACGGATAATAAGCGATCTAATGTAAAGCCACAAAGTAAATTTGCTAATCGTAGCTTTAAAAGAACTAGTACTGCTGGAATGGCTAAAAAGAAGAAGAAATAATGAAGACACCAGAAAATGATCAACAAAAATTATTCTTTGATCTTGTTGCAGCAGGTACATCTGTACGGGATGCAACTGTAGAAGCAAATTATACGTATAGATATGGATATGAACTTATAAGAAATTATAAGGAATATCTTCTAGATTGTGTTGAGCAACAGTTAGTGCTCCACGCTGGAAAAGCTGCTAAAATTCTTACTGATGGATTAAGTTCCGAAGGAACTGATATGCATGAGAAGGTCCATACTACTAATGCCAAAGATATTTTGGATCGTATAGGATTAGTAAAGAAGGATCGGCTGAATGTAACAGTCGATAGTTCGAGTGGTTTAGTTATTATACCAAGTAAAATAAATACAAATGACAATAAAGACGAGGAATAGAACTTCCTCAACTGTGCCTTTTGGATATGTTCTGCATCCAGAAAACGATCATTTAATTATTGAGAATGATCAGGATCAGAAAGTACTACAAGAATTACGGGAAAAAGGTAGAACTCTCAGTTTACGTGAGGCATCTCGTTATGTCGAAGCTAATACTGGGCGAAAACTTACTCCTAGAGGTATAAAAAAAATACTAGATAGGAGCTACTAAATTTATTAGGCTTCAAAAATAATGTTATATAAATTTAATAAAGTAAATTAAGGAGATAAATTATGGCGAGTATTACTACTGACCCGCATGAAGCCTACGTGCTTAGAGTAGATTCTGCGGGACTTGATCGAAATGCTACTAATGTTGTAGCTGCTGCTGGTACAGCAGCTTCTGATGCTACTGTTATTACGGCTTTTAATAATATTGTTACAGGTGCCACTGGTGCTGCTGGTGTGGCATTACCGGCTGCTGCGACTAATGCAGGACCGTACACTATTGTAAATGACAATACAAATTACGCTCTGTTGGTTTATCCTGTCAGTGGCGGAAATGATAATATTAATGACCTGTCCGAAGACACGGCCTATTATCTTAGCCCGCGTCAGACCGCTGTATTTTCGGCTACTAGTGCCACTAAGTGGTACGCAGACCGTACTAAGAATCAACCATGCCGAGAAACCCATTTTGAAATCTTTGATGATTTTACAAATGCAGCTATTTCTGTATCTGGCGTTGTGCCTGATAACTGGATTACTTTTGCTGGTAGTGATGGTGATGCTACTGCTGCAGCAACAACTGCTGGTGTACCAGAAGGTATCATTACTATAGGCTCTGGTGATGGAAACAGTACTAATGATGCTAGTGTCCTTAGCTTAATTCTTCTTTCTAAGGGTTCTTTGGTAAGTCTTGGTACTACTGTTATGGAAGCTCGTGTTTCTACTAGTCATGTTACTGGGTGTACTATTAATGTTGGTTTATCTGATAAACTTGCGGAAAGTTCAGAAAACCTACTGCATCTTGCCAATAGTGGTACAGTTGCAGACGGTGGCCTAACCGTAACCAATGTTGCACTGTTCTTGTTTGATTTTGATGCTACTGCCAATACTGTATGGCAAGTTTCATCTGAAAATGCGGGTACAATTGGTGCATCTGCTGCTGAAACATCAACCGGCGTTACTACGACAGCAGATAAATACTATACTTTACGTATTGAAGTTGATGAAGATGGTGATGCTAGGTTCTATGTTAATGGTGTTTTGACTAATACCGTAACCACAGCTGTTGCTACTACATCATTGCTCATTCCGTTTATTGGAATGGATTCCGCAGTTGATGCGCAAACTAATACTGATCTATCAATAGACTACATCTACTTTGCTGGTGCTAGACCTGCAACACAATAACAATAAGGAGTTATCATGAGTACAGGAATGCAAAATGCGATTTCACGGACAAGTCAGTCGTTCGCACAATACTATGATGCGAATGTTCGTGGAAATGTATACACATTCGGTATCAGCAATACACCTCTAGTAGCAGCTAATGCAGTTGCTACTGGAGTAACTGCTACTTCTAAACCTGTTATTGGGCTTTGGAATGACACTGGTACTGGAAAAAATCTAGTAGTACTAAATGCTACTGTTGTTGCTACAACGATAGACGATTCGGCTGTAGCTCCAGGTGGATTTACTTGGTATAAAGATACATCAGAATCATCTATTTCGACTGGTAGTACTCCTGTTAATTGTTCTACTTTAGCATCGTCTGGCTCAGTTGCCAAAGCATTTGCAATGAGTACTGCATTGACTGGTCTTGGTGGAAGTCTTGGAATTCTTCGTCCTTCACCAATTACTATTCTGAATGCTGCTGGTGCAAGTACTGCTATTACTCAGCCACAAGGTGTATCAGAAGATAGAATTGATGGATCAATTATCGTACCACCAGGAGGAGTTCTCTCTCTGATGAATATGCTATCTACAACTACTGTTGATCTTTCAGTTAGTATCACTTGGGCTGAAGAGAATATTACAAGCTAAATAATTGGGGGTGTCCTTATGACACCTCCATTTTATCCATGGTAGAAAAAATTGAAGAGACAAAGAAACGACAGTATAATTTTAGTTCAAAGCATAAAGCTAAGCTTTCTGCTGCAAGAGTACTTAAACGCACTAAAGATGATGCTGTTAAAGCTGCCAAAGCTGCTAAGAAAGCTAAAGATAAATTAGCAGCTTCTAAGAAGAAACTTACTGCTACTAAAGATTTCTCTGATAAGTTATCTGGTAAAAGTAAAGTTGGATATGTAGTTACTGATCTTGAAGACGCTACACCAACTGCTCAAACAATTGTTGATAACCCAGATACAGATGTTATCTTTAGACCAAATGCAGGAGCACAGGAATCCTTCTTAGCAGCGCCTGAAAAAGAAGTGCTCTATGGTGGAGCAGCCGGTGGTGGTAAATCATACGCTATGTTGATTGATCCACTTAGGTATATTCATAATAGAAACCACAAACCGATTCTATTACGTAAGAGTATGCCAGAACTTCAAGAGCTTATTGATAAGTCTCATGACTTATATCCTAAAGCTTTCCCAGGAGCAAAATGGAACCAACAGAAGTCTCGTTGGACCTTTCCATCCGGTGCTGTGTTTATTATGAGCTTCGTGGAGAATGATCTTGATGTGCACCGTTACCAAGGACAAGCTTTTACTTGGATTGGTGTTGATGAGTTAACCCACTATGCTACACCCTATGTTTGGGATTATCTACGTTCTCGTCTTCGTACTACAGATAAAACTATCCAGACGTATATGAGAGCAACAACTAACCCCGGTGGTATTGGTGGTTGGTGGGTTAAGAAGATGTTTATTCATCCTGCTCCGTATAATGAATCTTTCTGGGCAACGGATATTGAGACTGGAGATATTTTACGTTATCCACAGCTTGCAATTGTAGATCAAGAATTACGCGGACTACCATTATTTAAACGACGATTTATTCCTGCTAGGTTATCTGATAATCCATATCTTATGCAGTCGCCAGAATATCTGGCAATGTTATCCTCTCTTCCAGAAGTACAACGAAGACGACTATTGGAGGGAGATTGGGATGTAGCTGAAGATACAGCCTTTCCTGAGTTTGATCATAAGGTCCATACCTGTGAACCTTTTGAAATTCCTAACCACTGGAAACGGTATAGATCTTGTGATTATGGTTATGTAGCCCCTTCTGCTGTTTTATGGTATGCAGTTGCTCCCAATGGAACAGTATTTGTATACAGGGAACTTTACCAAAAAAATTTAGACGCAGATGCACTAGCTGAAAAGATTATTGAACTAGAATGGAATGACCCCGGAATACTTACTGGCCCATTAGATACTGAGAGTTGGGCAGAACGCGGTCAACGTGGACCAAGCATCGCTGAGACTATGATTCAAGCTGGTGTTAGGTGGACTAAAACAGATAAGAGTAAAGGTAGTAGAGTTCGTGGTAAAATTGAACTTCATCGTAGGTTAAAAGTTAATAGTTATACCAATGAAGTTGGAGTAAAGATTTTCAGGAATTGCAGAAATCTAATTAGAATTATGCCTATTCTGCCTCTTGATTCTTCTAATGCAGAAGATGTTGATACTAAGTTTATTGAGGATCACTTATATGATTCATTTAGATATGGTATGAATAATCGTCCATCTTATACTCTATACCCGGACGAACAGAAATACACATTAGAACAACCTACACTAGTAGATACTAAGTTTGGTTATTAAATATGCCAAAAATTTTAGAAGATCTTGTTAAAAAATTATCAAAAAAAGGTAAATCTAAGAGTGCTGCTTATGCAATAGCTACAAGTCAGTTACAAAAAACTGGTAAACTTAAACCTAAAACCAATAAACTAACTAAAACTAAAGCTACAAAATTAAAAACTAAATAAGGATACCTAATATGCCTAATTTTAAAATTGATGATGGTCGCACTGCCGGTTCATTCAATCCAGATATGAAAGCTGGTTATGATCATCGTAATACTAAGACTAAGCCTCTTGCGAAGGGTTATACCAGTAATTTTAGTGAGGCTTATCCCACTAAGAGTGTTGCTGAGAATGATAATGAGTTTAAGCGTATGGCAGAAGATCATTCGCTTGCAAAGGTGTATAAGAAAGCCTCTTATCGTAATGTAACCTAGCACTAACCTATGGATGCTGTAGTAGCATATTCTGGTGGTGTAGAAGGCATCGAACCAGAGGATATAAAAAAGTCTATTAAAGAGCAGGAAAACTCTGATATAAATGTTCCTGCTGTTATAGGTGTAGTCTTAACTCGTTACGAACGAGCCAAGACTGCTAAGCTATCCTCTGAGGCTCGTCATCTAACGGCCTATGAAGATTATCGTGGGATTGTTAATGCTCAACGTAACTTACGTAGAGATGAGAAATCTCAGGTCTTTGTTAAGATTGCCAAGTCTAAAACTTTAGCTGCCTATGGCCAGATTAATGAAGTATTATTTGGTAGTGGCAAATTTCCAATTGGAGTATTTGCAACTGAACGCCCAGAGGGTGTTGCAGAATACGCCCATGTGGCTAAAGAGGATGCACCAGAAGAAGAGCTTACAGAACTAAATCCAGAACTAGACTTTGGTTATCCTGGGGATGGCAAGAGAGAGAATGAAAATATTCCTCCTATGCATTTCCTAGGGGGATTACGTCAGAAGTTTATGGAGGGAGTTGCTAAGTTTAAACCTGGACCTGCTCCAACAGATGAATCACAGGTTAGTCCTGCCAAGGCTTCTGCAATAGAAATGCAGAAAACTATTAAGGATCAACTAACAGAAACTAAAGCATCAAGAGAATTTCGTAAATCTAACTTTGAACTATGTTTATATGGTACTGGAATTATTAAAGGACCATATAATACAACTGAAATTGTCCCTGCATGGCGAATGGTTGTTAGTGAAGATGGGGAAACTGAGAAAGAGTATGAACCTAAAACAAAGTTAATACCTGCTATTTCTCATGTATCTGTTTGGAACGCTTTCCCAGATGCTGGTGCTACTGATTCTTTTGACTTAGATCATTTTATTGAACGTCACAAAATGACGAAGAGTATGCTTCGTCGTCTACGTAAAATGCCATACTTTAATGTAGGTGCTTTGGATACTGCAATTTCTCAAGGTCCAAATTATGTTAAGCAGCACTATGAAAATAGTCTTGGGTATGATGACAATGATGATCAGGTAGAAGAGACACGCTATGAAGTACTTGAGTATTGGGGTACACTAGATAAGTCTATTGCTCTTGAAATGGGTATGGACGGAATTGAAGAACTTACCGAGTTAGACGAAGTACAGGTTAATATCTGGGTATGCAATAATCAATTATTGCGTATGGTCATTAACCCATTTGAACCTGAACGTCTTCCTTATCACTGTTGCCCATACGAACGTGACCCACATGAATTCTTTGGTGTTGGTGTCCCTGAGAATATGGCTGACAGCACTATGCTGATGAATGGCCATGCACGTATGGCTATTGATAACCTTGCTTTATCAGGCAACTTGATATTTGATATTGATGAGTCTGCTCTTGTACCAGGACAGCCTACTGATATTTATCCAGGTAAGATTTTCCGTCGCCAGTCTGGTGCACCGGGACAAGCAATACACGGAATTAAGTTTCCGTCTACTACAACAGAAAATCTTGCTATGTTTGATAAGTGGCGTCAGATTGCTGACGAAGAGACTGGCATCCCGTCCTATAGTCATGGACAAACCAGAGTTCAGAGTACTACTCGTACTGCTGCTGGTATGTCAATGCTTATGGGTGCAGCCGCTCTTAATATTAAGACAGTTGTTAAGAACATTGATGATTATCATTTGAAGCCTCTTGGAGAGGGATTCTATTACTGGAATATGCAATTCAATCCTGATGTACGTATCCAGGGTGATCTAAAAGTTAAGGCTCTAGGTACTGATGCTCTGATGCAGAAGGAAGTTCGTAGTCAAAGGATTCAACAGTTCTTACAATTAACTGGTAATCCTATGTTAGCACCGTGGATTAATCCAGGGCCATTGTTAAAAGAATATGCATATTCACAAGACCTAGATCCAGAAGAAGTTATTAATGATCTTGATCAAGCGAAGGTAATTGCTGAACTTATTGGTAAAGCATCTGCCATGGGTGGTCCAGGTGGTCAGGGTGGACCACTTGATCAAGGTGGACCATTAGGCCCTAGTGGTTTAATGGCTGGTGGTATGGCAGAACCGGGTGGATCAACTGGTACAGGAAATGGTAATATAAGCCCAGCTAATGTAAAACTACCGGGAGAGAGTGGCTTCTCTGGAAATGAAGGAGATAATGGTGGCAATATCCAAGCTCCTCCTCCCCAGCCTCAATAACATAGCCCACTCTCCTGATTGGCCTAATTTTTTGCTCTATCTAGATGAATTAGAAAAATTACAGAGGGGTATTCAAGATACATCCGCTAATAATCAAGACTTATATCAGGCACAAGGGAAAATGAAATTGATTAATCAACTAAGAGCCTTATCTGACACTGTAAAAAACGAATTTGCTAATAACAAACAGGATGATACCCATGGCTGAGCAACAAAGAGGAACACCCCCAGGATTTACTCACTCAGGTGGGATTTCTACTCAGGCGTTTGATCCATTTTATAATCCATCTACAGGAGAGACATGGACGGCTAGTATTGGTGGATTTACGCCAGGACCAGGATGGGTTAGGGGTACTCCACCAGCAGGTACTGAATCACGATATACTCAATGGGTTGCTCCAGAACAAGATGCATCTAGTGGCGATGGTACTATATCACCAGGATCTGCTCAGGCAGTAGCAGCAACGTCAACACCATCAATGGCAGGTGGAGATCAACTAGATACTAACGCTACACAAAATCTTAGAAATCAAGGTATCACAAGTCTAAATGCATACCGTGATGTTAATGGTGGTTTATATTATGCTACCGTACCACGAATTCGTGCTGAAGGTGCAAGGGGTACTGATGGAGGTCGTAGAGCAAGGGTTGCGATTGATTCTGCAGGACCAATAGGTTCATATCCCCAACCGGAAGCACCTACATATCGAGATGCTCAGCCTGGGCCTCCTACTATTTCTACTACTCCTACTCCTGAGTCACAAATAATAGATCGTAGTGATTATCGTCACCCAGAATATGAGGCTTGGGCCCAAGAATATGAATTAGAACAAGCTGAAGACGATAGAGTAGCTGAAGAAATTTATGAAAAGGCAATGACTGATCCTAATAATCCAGATGGAGTATGGGATCCAGAACTTAAACGCTTAAAAGTATGGGGCTGGGTTGATGGTGAAAGAAAGATGATTCTCGCCCCGAAATATGGTGAGTCAAAATCAAGTTTTACTACTTTTGAAGATTTTTTCAATGCTATGCTTGCTGGAGGGATAAATATAGGAAAAGGTATTGAACAAGCTGTTGCTAATATTACAGCTGATGCTGGAGGAGGTCTTGCAAATATATTAGGGCTGGATACAGATCCTGCACGTAGCGCAACTGATGCTCCTTCGGTTAAGACTGCTCCAGAGCAGGAGCTTGGTCCTGATTATAATTTAAAGGAAGGGGAACAAGCTACTACTGGTATTGATATGATTTCTTCAGCAATACCTAATGTTGCTCGTCCCGATATTACAGAAGGACCACTCATAACCGATGATATGTTTGGGAGTGGTCCTCGTCCTGCTCCTGCTCCTGCTATTCTTGGTCCTCGTTCTGGGCCTGTACCTGCTCCTGTACCTGCTCCTGTACCTGAGCCTGTACCTGAGCCTGTACCTGCTCCTATTGCTCCTCCTCCTCCTCTAGTTCCTCGTGCTCCTGAGCCTATAACTGAAGAAGAAGATTATATGGCTTATCAATTAGCTCAAGATGAAGAAGATCAGGAAAAGGCTAGGGCTGAGGCTAGGGCTGAGGCTGATTATGCAGATGAAATGCAAAAGGAGCGTGAGGAGCGTGAAGCTGCTGCCCAAGCTGCTGCCCAAGCTGCTGAGGAGCGTGAAGCTGCTGCCCAAGCTGCTATGGATGATGATCCTTATGCTGATATGGCTGGAGGTGGCCTAGTTAAACGTAATCCTTATAAATATGCTAGAGGTGGGCCAGTTGATAGACTACCTACTGATCTAGAGCCCCGTACTATTCCCTTAGTTTCTAATCCAAATTTACCCCCAGAAGCAGAAGGCCCAGCGCCTAATTATAATTTAGAGGAAGCGAAAAAAGATTATTACGAGAAAAGAAAAGAACGTGAAGACTTTATTCGTACCCGTGAGAATTATAATCAAAAGCTGAAAGAACATGAAGAATTTATTCGTAGTCGTAGAGATTATGAAGATGCGCGTGGGTATGCTGAAGGTGGATTAGTTGATAGACTGCCTGCAGATATTGATACAGATATTGATATTGAAACACCTGCTCTTGCTCCATTAGCCTTTACTCCCGGTTCTAGTGCAGGATCAGAGTCACAAGATCCACCACTACCGAATTATAATTTAGCAGAAGATAAAAAAGATTTTTACGCGAAACAAAAAGAACGTCAGGATTTAGTCCGCGTTCGTGAAAATTACGCAGAAGGTGGCTTAGTCAATAGACGGTCTAAGGAAGGAAAATCTCCACCCAATGCAGGGGTTGCAGACGATTTACTACGCAACCTTTCTGAAGGGGAATACGTAATTCCCAAACACATAGTTGATCATTTTGGAGAGAAGTTTTTTGAGGACTTACTGGAGACTATCCCACCCCCTAAGAAAACACTTGTTCAACTAAGAATTTAACACAATAGTTTGGGAGGCTACCCAGTTGAATTAAATTGGCCCCTCTCTGAGAATATTTCTCGTGGCTACCCTACTATTGGCCCCACATGGAGAATATAAAATGTCTAATATAGAACGTCAAATGTATAAGAGTGCCGACCAGTCTGAAGCGGAACAAGATGATAATGTTGTCTTAACTACTCGTGGAGGATATGTTAAAGCTACTCAAGAAACAGAAGAACAGAAAGAAGACAAGCAAATTGCCGCCGCTGCTAATGATCAAGAGTTAGGTAAGGCCGAAAAGACTTGGGCCTCACGTTATGCTAACCTTCGTAAGTTCTCAGCAAAAGAAAAAGCGGACATTGAAAATAAGTACCAGGATGAATTAGCCACTATGAGGGCTAAACTCGATGAGACTACCCCATCTGGGCCTCTCTTAACTGATGAAGCGTTGCAACAATTCATTACCGATCAACCTGATGCCTATAATCTTGTTAATAGTCTGATCCGAAGAGAGTCAGTAGAACGCGACAAAGAAATTGCGAAGCTTAAAAACACTCTTATAGAAAAAGATAATGAATCTAAGCGTAGTGCGGCAGAGAAAGCTTTATTGCGTAGACATTCTAATTGGGAAGAGATTACTACAAGTGATGCTTTCCATGAATGGGCAGCAAGTAAATCTCAAAAGACACAAGACGAGATTTATGAAAACCCAGATGATGCAGGTTTGTTATCAGAAAAAATTGACTTCTATTTAGCTGAAACAGGTTCAAGCGGCAAGACCAGAAACAATAATGTAAATAAAAAAGCCGCAGCTTCCCTTGTACCAACAAATAGCGGACAATCCGTTAAAAATTCACAAGGGCGAGTTTATAAACGATCTGAGATTCAGAACATGACTCAGGGACAATATGAAGCTCTCGAAGATGACCTTAATTTGGCAATTAAAGAAGGGCGGATTATTAATGGATAATTTAATTAAGGAGAAATAAAAATGACTGTAGCTAATACAGGAGGATGGAACAATCTGCCATCAGGTAATTTCATCCCTGAAATCTACTCTAAAAATGTACAAAAGTTTCTTAGAAAAGTTGCTGTTGTATCAGACATTACTAACACCGATTATTTCGGTGAAATTGCTAACTTTGGTGATACAGTTCGTATTATTAAAGAACCAACCATTAGTGTTACGGCTTACACACGAGGGTTGAGCCTAAATACTGAACAACTTGCTGATGATCAGCTAACCTTGACTGTTGATCAGGCAAACTATTTCCAGTTTGCTGTTGATGACATTGAAGCTAAGGTTGCCCACATTAATTGGACGGATATGGCAATTGGGTCTGCTGCGTACTCGCTACGTAACACCTTTGACTCAGCTGTTCTTTCCTATATGCGTGGTCAGGCTCCATCAGGTAATATTGTCGGTTCTGACTCTGCTACGTCAACTGGTGATATTACTTCTACATCTGCTGCTATGGACCTTGGCTATGGTGCTGGTGAGGTTTCCCCTCTCCGCATGATGGCTCGTGCCCGTCGCCAACTTAACGATCAAGACGCACCAGAGGATAACCGTTGGTTCGTTGCTCCCCCAGACTTCTGGGAAATTATGGAAGACGAAAACTCGAAACTTTTGGATCGTGACTTCTCAAGCGATAGCGATTCTAAACTTCGTAATGGCCGCGTAACCGAAGGACTTATCCGAGGTTTCCGCTGCTATATGTCCCGAAATCTACCGGCTGCAAGTTCTGCAACCAATTCGATCCTTTTCGGTCATATGTCGTCTACTGCAACTGCATCGCAGATTGCAAAAACTGAAGTGCTTCGTTCAGAAGATTTCTTTGGGGACAAAACTCGTGGTTTGCACCTTTTTGGTCGCAAGACGCTGCGTACCGAGACTCTAGGTACTGGCTACTACGTGATTGACTAATAGATAGGAAAGGAAAATAAATTATGGCTACAATTGCTGCAGCCGCCCCTACTGCTGGTCAACCAGCGTCGGCGCGGACTCCATATATTCTTGAAAAAGTCGTAGACTTTGCTGTTATTGCTGCGGCAGTAACAATTGGTACGACTGATACAGTACAGGTACTGAAACTTCCAGCTTCTACCCACGTTAGTGGTGCTGGTTACGAAATCCTGACTGCCGAAACAACTAATACCTCTGCTCAGGTTGAGCTTGGTGATGGTGTTGATCCTAATAGGTTTGTTGCATCTACTACAATTGCTGCAACTGGTGTTAGTGCATCAGTGGCTACTACGTCTGCCCTTGGGCATACGTATGCATCAGCAGATACTATTGATCTGTTAATCTCGGTTGATGATCCTACTAATGCTAAGCTCCGAGTGTGGGCTATCTGTAGTGACATTAAACCTGTTGGAAATACCACTGATAATTCGACTTGGGCCTAAATAAGAAATGGATAAGGGAGGGGGGTAATTCCCCCTCTCTAATCTACTAATGGCGACAATAGTAAACAGAATTTCAGGGCAACAGCTGGCGCAGTCACGTCCATCGACTACTACTGCTGCCTCTATATATGCCCCTAGATCTCAATTTAGAATTGAGATACGTAAGTTTGTAGTATGTAATACTTCTGGAGATGCTGCAACCTTCAGAATTTTTCACGACGATAATGGTTCTACATATGATGAAACTACTGCACTGTTCTGGGATAGTCCCATTGATGCAGGTGAGACAGTAACAATAGAAGAAGAATTTTGGATGATTGGTAGAAGCCAAGGTAATGTTGCAGTTAGAACAAGTGTTAGTAATGCCTTGACTTTTACAGTCTATGGCGCAAGAGATAAGACTGGCTAATGCCTATTTGGCGCACGGGGAAACCCCGTTCAGCTATTGCTCGTGATCCTACAATCGTTGATAAGGGAAATATTGAGCGATCCGCTGTCTTTGATTATGATGTAGGAAGTAAACAAGATGATACGAATGAGTTACTTAAATTAGTTGTACTACATTTAACATCTATAACAAATGAAGATTTTAACACTGAAGATACAAAAGGATTAATATAATGAAATTAGAAGGTGCAACTGGCGGCAACGTCCTTAATGTTGATGTAGACGGTCGTGCCGAAACTACATCAGTTATCCAAAATTCTCTTGAACATTATTCAGAAAGTGGTGACTCATGGGCGTGGTCTAACGTAACGTATGACCCAGATGCTGCAGATACTATTATTCTTGTTCAGAATACACATGCAACTAAAAATTTGCATATTTCGCAAATTGAATTTGTTTCTGATACAGCTAGTGAAGTTACTGTTCACTTAACAAATGGTGCTACTTTTACCCCTACTGGCACAGCAATTGTTGCTACAAATTTGAATAACAATGTTGGCGGTATTGCATTTGCTACAGCTAAAGGTGATGAAACAGCTAATACTCAAGGTAACATTGTATTTCATACAAAAGTATTAGCTAATACTCCTAATCAGTTTGATATGAAAAATGCTGTTGTTCTAGGAAATAATCAATCTATCGGCGTTGATCTTGTAACGGCAGCGACTGCTGCTTTTACCACTATCTGGGGTTACTACAAGTAACAAAAGGAAATTAAATGGCTACAACTTTTCTTACGTTAACCAATAATGTCCTTAAAGCTATTAATGAACCTAGTCTTACATCCACTACTTTTCCTACCTCTGTTGGTATTCAACTTACAGTACAGAATGATGTAAATCAGGCTATCAAAGATATCATAGGAGCAGAACTTGAGTGGCCATTTAACTATGCTACTCGTTCTGATACATTGATCCCGGCTACTGGTACAATTGCGTTACAAACAAATCGTACAGTTGACTGGGATTCTTTTTATATTCAACCTATTAATGAAGTTACTAATGGAGAGTTTACTTCTAATATTACTAGTTGGACTGCTATTAATGCTGGCTCTGGTGCTGCTGCATATACTTCTACAGGAAATGGTCGTGCACGTTTAACTGGTGATGGAACTGATATTGGTGGCATTACCCAGTCTATCAGTACAGTGATTAATAGAGAATATAATGCGTTGTTTAGACATCTTTCTAATGCAGTTACTGTTAGAGTAGGTACCACGTCTGGTGGCACAGAAATATCCTCGACAGAATATGCTTTAGGTGATGATGGTGAAGGGGAACTTAAAGAGTTTTCTTTTACAGCTACAGCTACTGCTACATATATAAGTTTCACTAATACATCTACTACTGCGGTTGATATTGACTTCATTCGTATTCGTGAGAATAGAGAAGGCCAAAAACTTACCTTTAAGTCTCTAGATGTATGGAGAGAATTGCAACAGGGACAAGATAATGTTCCTAGTACATCTCAAATGGGATATCCTAATTTTGTATATGAAACTCAAAATGATTATTATGGTATCACACCTTTACCTAATCAGGGTAACTGGGAAGTTTCCTATGACTACTGGACTATTCCCGCAGAACTAACAGTTCATGGCAGTGAGATGATTATTCCTGATCAATGGGCTTGGGTAGTTGTTGAACAAGCTAAGATGTATGCATTTGAGCATTTGTCTGATCCTTCATTTCATGACCGTTCACAAAATAGAGCCGCGCAAGGAATAAAACGAATGCGTATCGAAATGATTAACCGTAAAGATGAAATGACTTCTCGTATGAGTGCTAGATCTGGTCATCATAATAGTATATTTAGTAGTTAATGCCTTATACTGGCCAAGCTAAATTTCTTGAAGTAGCGTGTGGTGGTGGTTTACTACTAGATCACAGCAGTAAGGATATGCCTTACGGCGCTGCTATAATATTACAGAACTATGAAGCCAATATAGCAGGTGGCTATCGTCGCATGAGTGGCTTTAAAAAATATGATTCTAATGCACTTACAGGTTCTGGTAATGTATTAGGTATTACTACATTAGGTACTAATGTTATTGCCTGTCGTGGGGCTAATGTTCAATATGGTTCTGGATCAGGTTGGACTTCTATTACAACGGGCCGTACTTCTACTGGTAGATATCACTTTGATAAGTTCAATTTAAACGGTACTGAAACAATTATTATGGCCTCTGGTACAGCAGGAACAAACCCTGCTGCTACGTGGGATGGATCAACTTACACCTTAATGAATGGTGCACTCGGTAGTGGAGAAGGTACTGCACCTACTAATCCTACTGATGTAGTTGAGCATAAAGATCATTTCTTTTACCTTCAAGGTAATACAATAACAGTATCTGCACCATTTGTACCAAATGATTTTGATCCTGCTAATGGTTCTATGGAGTTTATAGTACCTGATACTGGGGTAAAGCTTAAATCTTTCCGTGATGAACTATATATTTTCTGTGCAAAATCAATTTATAAATTGATAGGTGATAATAGAGAAAATTTTGCTATTAAAGATGTTGCAGACGATATTGGGTGTGTTTCTGGATGGACAATTCAGGAAGTCGGTGGTGATCTAATCTTCTTATCCCCTGATGGATTACGTCCTGTTTCTGGTACTGCCAGAATTGACGATATTAACTTAAGTTCTATTTCAAAGCAAGTCCAAGAACGTATTAGAGGATTAGGTGAAACAAACTATGTCTTTAGTTCTAATCTAGTTAGAAATAAAAGTCAGTATCGTCTATGGTGGTCTGCAAAAGATGATGCAGAAGCTGGCATAAGTCTTTTAGAGGCAAATAGCCCTGGTCTTATTGCTGTATTAAAAGGGGCTGCTGGAGCAGAAGGTACAGGATGGGAATACTCGGATATGAAAGGTATTAAACCCTCATATGCGACTAGTGATTATATCGCTGGTGTTGAGACTGTATTACATGGTGGTTGGGATGATGGATTTATTTATCAACAGGAAGTTGATATTACTGGTACCGGGTTTGGTGGCGGAACTATTCCTTCTATCTGGCGCTCTTCTGATATTATTATGCAGGATTCAGGAATACGTAAGCGTCCTAAACACGTTACCCTCAATGTTAAATGGGAAGGCTATATAGCTCCTAAATTAGATGTTGAGTATGATTTTGGTAATACGGCTATTGCACAGCCCGCCGCTTATACAATTACTACACCAACACATATCTCTACTTATGGTTTTTCGAGTACAACATATGGAGGAACTTCTGTGTACTCGCTAGATCCAATGGCACTAGATCGTTTATGGGTAGAAGGATCAGGATTTGCAGTGGCCCTTAAAATTACAGATACCAGCACTAATTCATCATTCACTGTTCTAGGATTTCAAATAGAATATACAGAAGGAGGCCGTAAGTAAATGGCAGTCTATAGCGCACGACAAAGTACATATGTTGATGGGGATGTCATCACAGCCGATGATTCAAATGATGAATTTGATACGATTCTTGCGGCATTCCATGCTACAACCGGACATCCACATGATGGTACTGCCGGTGGGGGACCACTATTAGTTGCGACTGGTGCTCTCAATGTAGGCTCAATTACTTCTGGATTTGGAAATATTGATAATGGAGCATCTAACATAACTTCAGGCGGTTTAGTTAAACTTGATGTTGATGCCGATGCTGATGATGTAACTGGCGATAGTGCTACCGGACGCTTGACGTTAGGTGCAGGTGAAGACTTGAATCTGTATCACGGCGGAACAAATTCTTATATAGTAAACGATACTGGAGATTTAATTCTTGATACCGCTGGTGATATCGTTCTTGATGCTGATGGTGGTGATATATTCTTTAAGGACGCTACTACAACTTTTGGTTCTGCTACTAATACAAGCGGTAATCTAATCCTTAAATCTGGCACTACAACCGCACTAACATTTTCTGGAGCTAACGCAACTTTTGCCGGAACTGTGACTATTGGTAGTGCTGAAATTAGTGAGGCAGAGCTAGAAATTCTTGATGGTGCTTCGGTAACAACGACTGAGTTAAATCTTATTGACGGAGATACTGCCAGAGGTACTACCTCACTAGCCAGTGGCGATGGTATTCTTATTAACGATGCTGGTACAATGCGTATGACCAATGTTGATACTGTATCTACATATATGGCATCTTCTAGTGTTGGTGGTGGAAGTATTGTAACAGTTGGGGCTTTAGATAGTGGTTCAATTACCTCTGGATTTGGTACCATTAATACTGGTTCTTCCACAATTACCACTACTGGTGCTATTACTGGTGGAAGTGTAGTTGCAGATGATATTAATCTAAACGGTAAAGTCATAGTGATGACTGGTGATACAGACGATACCGTTACTATGACAGCTGCCGCAAATGGTGCATTTTCTCTTGTTACAGTTGATGATGCTGCTGCTGCAGGTAATATTCAGATAACAGCAGATGGTACGGTAGATATTGATTCAGCAGGAGTATTAACTCTAGATTCTGGAGCAGCGATCAATATTGAACCTGCTTCTGGTTCAGCAATTTTATTAGATGGTACAATTAGTGTAGACGCAGGTGTTGTTACAGGTGCAACTAGTATCACATCTACTGCATTTGTAGGTACTTTATCAACGGCTGCACAAGCTAATATAACAAGTGTCGGTACACTAACGGGACTCACTATAAGTGGGGCGCTAATAAAGTCTGTCACCAATTCCATCACGGCTGGCTCTACACAATCACAAGCTGGAGCAACTGCATTAACGACAGACATCAACCGTGTCACCGTGTCAGGCACGGACGGCGACGGTGTGAAGCTACCTACAGCAGTTGCCGGAGCGAAGGTTGAAATCATCAATGATGACGCGGCTCAGACAATCCAGATTTGGCCTGCGACTGGTGACGCTATCGACGGTGGTAGTGCTAACGCGGTTGATGCAAACACCTTGGCTCCTGGTGGCGACCGTACATACTTTAGTGTTGACGCGACCAACTGGTACACCAAGTCGAGTGACGAACCCGCAGCTAGTGCTACGGTAGCGGGAATTGTGGAGCTAGCCACTACTGCTGAGACTACTACTGGCACTGACGCTGCCCGTGCCGTAACTCCCGATGGGCTGCATGACATGACCAGCCTGTCTGGTGCTGCTTGGCTGCTGGACGAAGATGCCATGGGCTCTAATTCCGACGTGAAGGTCGCCTCCCAGCAGTCCATTAAAGCGTATGTCGATGCGCTGGGGGTTACTAGTAGCGGCAGTCCAACATTCACCGGCCTGACGACCACCGGCCATACACAGCGGTCCCTGGCTACGAGTCTTACTGCTGGAACTACACAGACCATGGCTGGGGCTCTGGCCTTAACCAAAGATATTAATATCGTGACGGTAGTTGGCAGCGACGACGACGGGGTTGCTTTGCCGACTGCTGTGGCGGGCAAAGAAGTCACGATCATAAACTCTGACGCTGCCCAGCGGCTCCAAGTTTGGCCTGGGAACGGCTTCTCGGACACGATTGATGGCGGCTCTGCTAATGCAGTGGATGCGAATACGTTAGCTGCGGGGGGCATACGGACTTATGTGGCAGACGGTTCGACCAATTGGGTGACGGCCACCGCTGAAGGGTCAGCATTTGATCCTGATGGCGCGGTCACGATCAACAATTCCGGTGCCTCCGTTGATTTTATCGTTAAGAGCGACGCTGCCAACGCCATTTTTGTGGACGGTAGCCAGGACGCTATCTCCTTCGGCGGTGCCAACGTCGACGGTACCGCGCTCACGTTCAACAACCTCACTAAACGTACAGCGATAACGAACGTGGGGTTCCAAGCCCACATGCCAAACCAGACAACGAATTTTGATACTGGAAGTTCAACAATCGGCGGTGGTTATGGTATGCGCATTGGCGTTCAGACTTGGACTAACGACAATGCTACGCTGACAATAACAAACCCAGCGGGATTGCAGGTCCACGCTCCTGTCGCCAGCACAAACGTCGCGTTCACGAACGGTCCCTACGCAATTTTTGCAGCGGCGAAATCTCGAATGTCTGGCGGAGTCGAAATTACCTCTGGGTCAGTCCTAGATAATTACACAGAAGGTTCATGGACACCGACGCTCCACTTTCACACGACAGCGGGCAGTCACACTTACGGCGCACAATCTGGCTATTTCGTGCAAATCGGCCAGTTAGTCGTCGCGTCTTTCCAGGTTGTCTTAACCAACCTGGACACATGCTCTGGCATCATGGGAATCAGTGATATTCCCAGGGCTGTGTTGGCTCATACGGATATGGGTTGGTCCGGTTTTTTGGGTTACTACGACAACATCACAGCTAACACTAACAAAGATCATCTTGTGATGGTCGCAGGGCCGTCTGATTCCCAATTCCGACTTTATGAAAACGGCATTGGGGCCACCGCCTCAATCACCGATGCAGATGCGGCCAACGACACTCGCCTCTCGGGTGTTCTAGTTTACATGACAGCAGTAAATACATAGGAGCAATACATGCCAGTTTATACAGAAGAAATCGAAGAACACATTGCCATCGCGCCTAACGGAAATGTGACTGTGGACACATTCACAATCACATTTAAGGATGGAGTGCCCATTGGAAAATCACCACCCCATGCCGTTTCATTAAACCCTGGTGCCGCCACGGACACGCAATCGGACAATATAAAAGCAATCACCGCAGCGGTGTGGACGCCAGAAGTCATTGCTAAAAGCAAAGAGGTTGAAGCTGCAAACATAGCCAAAGAGGGGGGGTAAGGACTGATTGTAAGCGTGAAGTGTAAGGGCTAATCCCATGAATATTGATGATATTTCAAAAACGTGATGAGATTCCATGATCGACGAATCATTCTTTCAGACAGCCGTTGCCGAATACGGGATGGCGACTACCCTTTTATTAGCGATGGTAGCGGGCATGGGATATGTGATTTGGAAGCGGCTACTCCAACAGCCAAAGACAAATGATAAAAGTAGTGTCTCTGCTGATAAGACAAATTCTATAATGCAAGCAATCAGTACCGGCGACAAACACTTACGCACTGTTATTGATGAAAATGCAAAAGAAGGTAGGCAAATTAGTGAGAGTTTGAGAGATGACCTAGATGTCACCTGCCGTGAACTTAAGAGTGATATAAAGTCTATCAGTGATGATGTAAAATCAGAAGTACAGACTCGTCGTATGGATGTTATATCTCTGCATCAGAAGATAGATGCCGACAAAAAAAGAAAGTAATTATATATGCCTGAGCAAGAAACAACACCTGTAATTAATCCTAATGCTGATCCTACTACGGGTATTCAGATTCCTGCTAATGTTCCGTCTGATGAATGGTTAGCTCAACAGGTTGTTAGTCCTGTTATGCCGGGTATGGCAGTACAGGCACCTGTCCAACAAACCATAGATGAGGAGAAAGAATTACTACAGCAGACTACTGGGCAAATACCAATAACACCAGAGGCGGAACGTGCTCCTGTAGCTGCAGCAACTCCTACAACTGGGGCAACTCAAGCAGTAGCTCAGCAAGAAAATATTGAAATAGAGCGTGTACAGGCAGATCAGGGAGTTGCTCAAGAGGGTAATGTAACGCCTCTAAGCACCGTCAGAGGACAACTAGAGCAGTTGATGGGTGATGTAGAGTCTGATGACGCTCCGTGGGCTGACGAGGCTGTGAGGCGTGCTAATCAGGCAATGTCGGCTCGTGGTATGGGTAATTCCTCTATAGCAGCTGCAGCAATTACTCAGTCAGTCCTAGAAGCTGCTATGCCTATTGCTCAGTACGATGCAAGTGTCTATGGAAATATGAATATCCAGAACCTTCGTAATCGTCAGGAAACCATGCTTAGCAATACTGCTGCTTCTAATGTAGCTAAAAATATGAATGCTAAGACTGCTAATGAAGTTCAGATGTTTATGAATACTATGAGAGATGGCGTACTCAAGTTTAATTCTACACAGCATGATGCAATGTCTAAATTTAATGCTGTTCAAGGCACTGAAGTTTCTAAATTTAACGCTGCCGCGAATAATGTTGCTAATCAATTTTACGCCCAAATGGATGATGCTGCTGAGAAATTTAATGCAACCAATACGCTTGCAATTTCTAAGAGTAATGCTGAGTGGCGCAGAACTATTAATACAGCAAATACTGCTGCCGTCAATACATCTAATATGGTCAATGCTCAGAATGCATTTAATATGTCGCAGCAAGCTATGGCTGATCTGTGGCAGCGTTCTAGGGACGTATTCAACTGGGCTAATCAATCAGCAGACAATTCAAAAGATAGGGCTTTCCAAATGGCTATGTATTCTATGCAGAGAGCAGACTATATGGCGGATATGTCTACCCAAGATAAAAATAATCTTTGGTCAGGTGTTGGAAATTTTGCATATAGTCTCTTTGAAGATGTCTTAGAAGATACGAATTGGTTTGGAGAATAATATTATATACATTTACAGAGAATTTGGAGAGTAAATAATGGGAATATTTACAAATATTATAGGCGCTCTTGCTGGCCCACTTGTTACAAATGTAGTTGGTGGTATATTTGGTCTTGATGGGGAAGATAAAAAAAGCAGTGATGGCAAGCCCAGATTAGTGGCAAAACCTGAACCTCCCAAGGCATTTAAAAGCCGTGAGATAAAGGACTTTAGTCCTAGATCCTTTGCAGGGGACCGTAAAGATGCTCCGATTGCTGGTGCCGTTGCTGCTTTACGCAGCATAAGTCCATCTGAAAGAGAAACACGGTACTGGTCAGCAATATTTGCTGATGCCAAACGAAAATCGGAGATTGGATAATGGCTGAAAATCCTTTTGATATTCTAGGAGATATGGAAGCAGCAATGCCACCTATGCAAGAACCTGCTATACCTCCTACTGAAATGGATCAGAATACTAACTTTAAACAGTTTGATACTCCCATCCCTGGTCAGTCCTTAACTGAGACACCTGGGAATGCTAAATATGAGCAGCCCCCACAGTACACTGAGTTAACTGATTTCATGGATTATATGTTTAAATCCATGAATAGAAAAAATGTTCGTAGGGATTTATTGCGTATGCTAGATGCTGGTGTACCTGTGAAAATACTTATTGAGCCAATTATTATGCAAGCTGTAAGTGAAGGTAAAATTAGTATGGATCTTGCTGTTATGTCGCTTCAACCATTAGCGACAATGATTTATGGCATGGGAGATGCTGCAGGAATTAATGTAGTGTTTCAGGAAGATAAACAAGAAATAGGCTTAGATGCCCGTCCCTTTGAAAAGGCATTTAAGAAAAAGCGTGAGGATACAACTCCACCTAAATTACCTGAAACCAAAAATAATCTAGTAGCTAGGAGAACAATGTAATGGGTGCAGGAACAGCGTTTCTAACTGGGTTTGTTGATGCGGCTAATCAGAGTCGTTATGAAAAGCGTATGGCTGAACATGAACAGTCTATCCAAGACCGTGCGGATTTTACGTGGAAAGAACGTGATGAGGAAGCGAGAGCTAGGGCTCTAGAAGATCAAAGAACTGAACGGGAGTTTAGAGAAAGAACTGCTGCTACGCTAGCTGAGACACAGACTGATGCTACTGCACTGGCTAGGACGCATGCACAAGAAGATCAAAGAATAGCTGACGAACAAGCTACAGAACAATTAACTGAGACACTTCTAGCACTAAATCCAACATATGCTGACAATCCAGAGGCTCTTGCTAGGGCACTTACATATGGTGAAGATGGACTCGCCATGTTTACCCATAGAGGGTCTAGATATGACCCAGATGGTTATTTGATTTCAAGCGAGGACATCCTCGACAGAGACACAGAAGCATTTGTTAGAGCCAATGCTCCAATATCTTGGAGAGGTAATGAGGATGCGTGGATGTTGACAGAAGCAGCTAAAGAGTTTGGGGAAATGGTAAGGAAAGAAGGTGGTAGGTCTGGGCGTGTTGCCTTTAATGATGCTCGGATGCGTTTTGAAGATACTATCGGTGAGGATGGTGTCAGGACTGGTGCACGTATTGTACGTCCAGCTGCAGAGGGTCCAGAACAGTATAGACTAACTGCTGCTGATAATGAGGACTTTATCACGCTAAAGAGACAAGCGTATAATAGTTTCAATAGCATTATGAAACTTACTCTAGACGAAAATAACGTGCCCCTCACACCAGGAGTATATACATCTGTTGTAGAGGGAGTAACCGGACTAGCTGCTGCAGCGTACAGTAATGCACAAACCCAGCGTATTGCAGGAACTAATCCAAGCCTTTCATTTGACACTACATTTAAAGCTATGTTTGGAAAGAAACATGAGGATCTACGACAACTTGATGACGCGCATTTAGCAATTGGTGCTAATGCTATAGCGGCCTATGTTGCTGACCCCACATCTTTGTCTAATTTACCTGCAGCTGAGTTACTAAAAATATATGAAAACATACGTGTCAGGAACAAGGTGACACTTAATGTTCCGAATGTGGATCTTACTGAGCAACGCGGCACTTTTGTATTAAATGATATTCTGCGTGACATAGAGGCTAATCCTGGGTTTATTACTGAATATGGTAGTGATGAGCAGAGAGCAGCACTTGCGGAACTTACTTCTACTATTACTCCTGTTGTTCCTGCTCCTGCTCCTCCTGTTGCTGGTGGGCCTGGCCCTGCTGAACCTGCTGCTGCTTTTGTTGACCCCGATAAGCTATATAGTATTACTAATGGAATTAGCACCACTATAAACACAGACGGAAAAGTCCTTTATTCCTATGATAATGAAGAAGGACAAAAGAAAATGAATGCTGCAGTTGAGGCATTTACAGCACATATAGAAGAACAAAAAGGTAAAACTATTAGGCAGGCTATAGGATCTCAACGGAACTTACAGTGGTTTATTGCAAAGGAATTTGGACTTAGAAAAACTTATGTGGGTAATTATCGCCAAAGAGCAAAAGCTAATGAGAAGAGAACTAATGCTATTGCTCAATTAGAAGAGCAATGGCGTAGAAGCATGGAGACACGATAAATGGAGTTTAAGTCTATGGCGCATTTACTCCCAGAGAATAATACTCTTGGATTTAGGCGTAGACAAGACGAAGAGGACAAGCCCTGGAGCTTGCCTGGTGAATTTGTTCGTGCCGTTGGTACAGGAGCGCGGGCTACTGCCCAAAGTATTGCGGAACTACCTAAAATTATTCCTGGTATAGACTATGAAGTAACCGTTCCTGAGTTTACTGAGCGTCCTCAGACCGTTGGTGGGGATATTGCAGCTGCAATGGTGCAGTTTGCCGTGCCATATGGTGTGGTTCTTAAAGGTATATCACTAGGTTCTAGACTATTTGGAGCAGGTCGTGCTGCTCGTACTGCTGCTGAAGCTGCCCGTGCTGCTCAGGTTGCGAGTTCCGCTCGTACTGCAGAAGCTATTACTACAGCCCCAAAGGTTGGACAAGCTGCGGAAGTAGCTCGTAAGGCTACGTTACTTGATGATGCAGTAGTACCTATACCTTTAACTAAGAGACAAAAACTAGTTAAGTATGCTGGTGCCGGTGCTGCCGCAGATTTTATTGCTTTCTCTCCTAATGACCCAACTCTTGGTAATTTCATACAGGGGTTAGGTGGTGATAAGATCCCTGTTATCAATGCAATCAGTGATCTTCTGGCCACAGATGAGGACGACTCAGATGCCCTTAACCGTTTCCGTCATGTGATGGAAGGTCTTGGACTAGGTGCTGCTGTTCCTATGGTCTTTAAAGGATTGGGCAAGGGCCTGTCTTTGTCTGGACAAGCTATTGACAAGGTTACACCGTATGCTAAAGATGCTCGTGGCAGACCTGTGTATAAGCAAGATGTTCTTGTCAAAACGGAACCTAGAAAGAAGAAGGATGGCACCCCAGACTTACGCTTTAAACAGAAGCCGCCTCAGTATGAGAAACGTCAAATTAACATAATTGAGTATCGTAGAGATAAACTAGTAGGTGCTCTGGATAAAACTATACAGAACTTTGTTGATAAAAGCCACGCTGTGCGTCTTATTGATGAAGCGTATGAGAAGTTTAACCCTAACAAACCTCATGCATTAAGGAATGGCCTTAATGCATGGAAAGAACGGCGTATGCTTGTTTCTATAGAGGAGCAACAGATAAGAGCATATAATGACGGATTCTATAGAACTGGTATTGACGGCGTACCTGTTAGGTATAGTAACCATAAAAGTATGAAGGAAATTGAGCAAAATATTGTTAAGGTGGCTGAGCTTTCTCCTACTACCAGACAAGAGACTATAGATCTTCATCAAGACTATTTGTATGCTGTCCAAGCAAAACAACACAAAGCAACTAAGAAGTTGTCTGGTCTTGATGATGAAAAAATTAAAAATACTCTTGCCCGTGTAGAGGCATTACCATCTAATATTAAAACTGCTTTTGAAACAAGTGTTAAGGATCTTAAAGATTATAATAATGCCGCATTAAGACTGCTTCTTGATGAGGGTATTATTGATAAGGCTACCTTTGATAATATTGGTAAAGTTAAGGTTGGTAGGAAACTAGAAGATAGACTGTGGATTCCTATGCTTAGACAAGGTGATGATAGAGCTATTGAATTAGCTCTGGCTTCTTGGGCACCCACGATTCCCAAAGGTAGTAAGGTGTCCATCAGTAGGGCTGATCTATCTAAATTATCTCAAGCAGAGTTAAGAGAATATAACATAGAGAACCCATTAAATCAGGCGTACAATAACCTTGAGTTGGGCTATGATCACATTATTAAGTCAGTTGCTGAGAACCGTGCTAAGAGAGCTATGTACGACACTATTATTGAGCTTGGAGAACAGGGAACAAAATGGGCTGTGAAATCTACTAAAGTCGTTACCAGGAAGGATATTTCTGGTAGAGGTATAAAGGAGTTATTAGGTAAGCAAGGTGGCGCACTTAAAGATACTCTTAATGACAGTGATATCTTTAAGATGTTTAGCTCTAAGTACGATATCACAAATAAAACTGATATTATTTACCGAGATGGTAAGGCAGAAGTGTGGGATATTAAAGACCCACTTCTTATGGATTCTCTTCAGGCCATGGGGCCACAGCTTACTAAGGATTTTACCCGTTTTTATATGCGGTGGGGTGGTAAGTTTAAGAATTTTCTGACACGTATGGTCACGTCTTCTCCCACATTCTTTTTTGGTTCAAACTTTGCACGGGATACCCTATCCGTTGGCATACTTATGAAAGGATTTATACCTTTTATTAGTTCCTACAGGGGTCTATACCACCAGTTACGCAATACTGATATTGCTAAACGGTTAGAGGTTTCTGGCGGAACATTTGGCAACAGAGCATATACTGATTTCGGTACTAGTAAAGAGTTTCAAGGTAGAAATGCTTCTCGTATCCACACCATTGATGGGCCTAAAGGTCTTACGAAAGTTGTTGGGTTCATTGATAAATGGACATCTAAATTTGAAATGGCTTCTCGTACAGAAGCGTTTCGCTTGTTCACCAAGCAGGGATACTCAGATAACGTAGCTGCGTTCAAGGCTAGAGAGATTGCTGTGGACTTTGCACAGAGTGGTAGTAGCGCAAACTTTAGACTTGCTACTTCTACCGTTCCATTTTTGAATGCAAGTATTCAAGGTTTAAGTCGTACCCTACGTGCGCTTGGAGGTAAGAAACTTACTGGTAAAAAGTTAACTGCCGAAGAAGTAGAGGAAGTAGGACGTGCATGGACAAACATGATGGCCGTAACGACAGTAGGTGGCGTTCTACTACCTATGGCACATTATACAAGTTCAGATGAAAGCATCCGTACTACATACGACGAAATTCCTAAGTACTTAAAGGATACAAACTTTGTATGGGTTACCCCAAAAATTGATGGGGTAAACCAGATTATATTACTGCCCAAGCCTTTCGACTTTGGTATCATCCCCACTATTGCTGAGAAGTTTCTTGATGAGGAATTCATTGAGTCTGATGCAATGGTTGTCAGGGAATACTTGCGTACAGCCTTTCTTAATTCTACCCGCTTAGGTGACGCTTCGTTAGCCCCACAGTTTATTCGTCCTTTAATAGAACTAAAAATTAATAAGAAGTTTACTGGTGCACCTATTGTACCCCGTAATTTACAGGGCGGTACTATTGCACAACGTAGGTTCTGGACTAGTCCTACTGCTACATTCTTTGCAGATGTAGCTGGTAGTTTGAATTTCAAGCCAGAGTGGACTAAATCCCCCTTAGCTGTAGAACATATATTGAACTCTTACTTTGGTACGGTGGGAGGATTTGTAATGGACTATATTACTGATCCTGTTTTCAGAGGAATGCTAGAGCTTCCAGATAAGCCTATTGAGCCAGAGGGTAGGCGTTGGCCTTGGGAAGAAGGTGCACTAGGACTAGGTAAGGTGGGTAAGGTATTACCCGTACAAATTAGGTCCGATGCTTTATCCACTACTCGTTCTGTGAATGAATTGTATGATGCATTTAATAAGGCTAAAAGCTTTAAGATTGACTTCGACTCTGTGAAAAATAATCTTGATGGATTTACACAAAAGCACTTTCAAGAGATGATTAAAGACCCAGAGACTATGTTCTTCCTTATTCAATATCCAATGCTTGAAGAGGCTTTATCTAATTTAGCTGATATAAACAAACAGATAAAAAACTTAGCTACGCTTGACCCTGGAGATTTAGCTGCCCGTGATGCCCTGACGCAGATGAAACAAGTAATATCCCGCCAGTTTATGAAAGTATATTATATTCAAAGGAATAGGTTTTCAAGGGAGCAGCAGGG
>Ga0114905_1000425_pt1 | contig 26903 bp, 22 predicted proteins | sample MalvireepMed_b05_FD_83499 | JGI IMG/M metagenome (GOLD analysis project Ga0114905, IMG submission 83499) | Marine viral communities from the Global Malaspina Expedition - Malaspina viral metaG DeepMed_b05 | ecosystem: Environmental > Aquatic > Marine > Oceanic | place: Mediterranean Sea...
AGCACGATTACCACCATTGATTCCTCTGTTCCGTGGAGTACCTGCAACGGCAGCGATTGATTGTCCGTCTGAAGCGTTACCACTGATGATGAGCGTATGTGCGTCTATGTTGCTGAGAGTAAGGGTTTCGCACCGCCATCTATCTACTATCATATGGCCGACTTCTAAGAATGTTTCTGTGAATGCAGGATCTACCACAGCAGGCTTGCCACCCACGATGATGACGTTAGTCTCGTTTGTAGGTAGGGCAGACCCGGTATAAGCAGTGCCTAATGTAGTATCAGTTATCTCGACCAGGCCAACAGGCGTTGTTCCTAAGTCCAGTCGCAACGTGTTGAACTTCTCCTCAAAGAAGATAGGTGCGTCTATAGGAGCATTGTATATGCCACTATCGCCCCTGCTGAAGCTAGGTGGTTCCATCATTTCAACGGCCACAACGCTTGTGGTGGCTACAGAGCCTGCGAACAGGAAGGTTGCAGCCATCTGTGGGTTCAATCCGCAAGCACGTAAGAAGGAATAAGGCGATTTGATAATGTTAAATGCAGTCCGCCACTTAGCTGATTCGGCCTGTAGGTATTCAACCGTAGCTAACAGTTTGTCTCTTACTGCCTTAACCTTGTTATAGGTGCGTACCGGCGATGCTGTTACATTCCACCAGAAGAACTGAAACGAGGTATAAACTCCTAAGCCAAAGTCACTATTCATGGCACTACTCCTGCTCTAAGACTTTGAGCGATACACCGCCCAGGAACCCAAAGACAGATCCAATAACGGCTGTTACCACCTCTGTTGCACCCATCTGCATACCAATCCACATGCCGTACAACCCAAAGACTGTACCGCATACAACTGCTGCCATTATCTGTGGTCTTAATCGTCCCATGCTCATCTCCTATGCTACAGGCATTCTAGTTGTCAACCCATGATAACTGTCCGCTGCCATTGGTGGACAATACCTGTCCAGAAGTACCATCGGCATTAGGCAGGAGATAATTGATAGCAGCAGCGTCTACAGCACTAGGATTGGCTCCAATGGAAACATAACCTACATTACTGTTAGCAGGTGAGACATGGGTTGATTTTCCAGAATGATGGAAGTAAACACCAAAACTGTGATTATGTTGGTTATATAAGTTCAAATCTCCCCTAGAACCTAACACCATAGTAGCTTTATTGATGGCACTTTCAGTTACAGCCGTAGAGAAGTGCAGCTCTGATCTATTTAGACCCGAAGTAATATCGTTTTCTGTTCTTACTGCTATCTCTGCCATTACCAGTATGGCATCACTTCCAGAGGCTTCATCAGGGGCTTGAAAACGTATAGCTCCTAGAGTATCTAAGTTCTCCATAGCCGTTTCCCCTGTTTGTAGAGTTAGAATGATCGGACTGTCATCTCCAGTAGCTGTGTGTTTAAGATTTAACCCTGTATCTGCTACATGTGTGAGTGTAATTTCAGAGTCTGCACCAAAGGTTAGAACGGCTCCATCGCTAACCAATCCTAAGTCATCCGATATTGTTGCATCCCCGGTGACTGCTAATGTCGAACCATCATATGTTAATCCTGACTCTCCGTTCAAAGCCGTAGAGGAACTGAAGGTTACAACCCTATTATCGGCTCCATTAGCTACGGCAGATACGGCTCCACCTGCATCTTCCCATGCAACCCCACTACCAGTAGAAGTTAATACTTGTCCATCACTACCTTGTGCCCCACCAACAGTTAAGTTATCAACTTCCGCTGTGCCGTCTACATCAAGGTCTGTGCCTACATATAGCTTCTTAGCTATACTTGCGCCACCCTCTGTTCGCAAGGCCCCTGTATCACCAGTGGCATCAGAAGAATCAGTAGTGTCTGTAATGTCTACGATACCTGAGAAGGTTCCTGTCGTTCCTGCTATAGCTGCAAATGTTCCTGCCGCTGCACTACTAGCCCCAATAGTTGTTCCATCTATAGCACCTGCCCCAATATCAACAGTGGCTAATGTTGCAGTACCAGTAGTAGATATATTCTCGTTACCAAACGAAATCGCCCCACTGGAATCTGTGATGCTTCCGTTAGCTAGTGTTATGTTTCCTATAGTAGATCCAGTAGCTGCGGATATCGTGCCAGTGAAGGTAGAATTATCATCAGCAGTTATCGCACCCACATGCAGGTTGGCATAGTCATCAATGTCTACGTTCCCGGTCGTTGTTCCTGCCTCATCGTTGGTAAAGGCAGTGACGAACTCATCAGCGGACTCATCCCACAGTATGGCCCTGTTAGCAATGTTGGTACTAGAGCCGTTGCCCCTGGTAAATATTATGCCTAAGTCATTAGCCGGGGACGCTGTTGTTCCTTGTGCTAGTTTAATAAGCGGATCTGTAACGGTTAGGTTGGTAGTATCAACCGTGGTTGTTGTTCCGCTAACAGTAAAGTTGCCACTAACTGTCAGATTGTCCGTGATAGTCACATTGCCATCAGCCACTTCAAGGGAGTTCTGGCCGTCAGTGCCAGTAATAACCAGCTTCTCATCAGAAGCATCCCAAAACATGTGGTCCCCGCTAGTTGCAGAGTAGAAGTATACATCCTCTCCTGATCCGTCAGTGCCAAAGCCTATGTTGCTACCGTCAGAAGTAATGGTATCGAGGGCTATGCCTCCTACGTTAGTGATATCGGCATCATTGAAGCTCGTTGCACCCAGCGTATTAGATGCTGCGGTAGACGTTAGCCCACCACTAACCGTGGTAGCACCAGTAATAGTTAGAGTAGAGCCATCAGACGATAGGTACTCGCCACCTCTGTCGTAGAAGTAGAGCTTGTCCACCACCCTTACATCTCCATCGAGAACATCCAGTGCAGTAGCCCCATTCGTGCCTGTAATTTGCAGTACCTCCTCAGAGGAATCCCATGTCAGGTTGTCCCCTGATGTACCTGAGTAGAAGACTACATCCTGTCCGCTCCCATCTGAACCAACCGTGAATGTGCCTGCGGATATAACTGTGTTGCCTGCTACATCAAGAGTGCCATCAAAGTCTGAGTTGCCTGAGATATCTAGGGTTGCTGCATCTAACTCACCAGTGATTGTCAGGTTTCTTTGTCCTGTCGTATCTATGTTTGCATCCGTAGTAACTACCTTAGAAGCAATCGCTGTGCCTGCGGTTAGCCCATCTAGTAATTCTAGTTCGGCTTCTGCAAGAACTGCACTGCCTGCTGTAAATCCTGTGCCTGTTACTATACCTGTTGAGGTAATTGCCCCAGAAGCTATCGTGGTTATACCGCTCAATGCTCCATCAAAGACAACTGCTCCATTGATATCTACTGTAGTGTCTGAGGTTATCGTTAGAACTCCATCAGCGGACTGGTGAATGAATGTGCCTGTATCCCCGAATAGGATTTTCTCCGTGCTATTCATAAGGATCTCATCAGAGAACTTGAAGTAGTCCTCGTCTTCCATCCATGTAATAACACCATCGGCACTTTCAGCATCAAATGTCAGGGTAATATCTGTAGCTGCTGTGCCAGTACCAAATGTTATTGAGTCTTGGTTGAAGTCTATAGATTGTGCCCCTGCCGTAGAAGACGCAATAGTGAACGCCTTTATAAGACTGCCACCTTGTAGCACATCGAATTCTATCTGACCATCTTCAGAGCCAGATGTCACGTCCGTGGCAACCACTGTCATACGAGCAAATTCATCTAAGTTACCGGCAGAATCTGCCAACTTAAAGGACATATAAACTTCATCATTGTCAGCCCTGGTCGTGTTAGCCCCACTAAATACAGCGACCTGGTTGGCCGTGCTGTTTGTAAGGTTGGTGGCTGTTAGCGCAGGGGTTGTTGCCGCTGAATCGTTACGGACATCAATTTCCCTGAGAGATATCTGGTCATTCCATTGGATGTAGCGTATTGAGCTACCTCGTGTAATCTTTATGTCATATTTGTCTTGATCAGCCTCGTTGAAATACCAAAGGCCAGCGGCACTGGTAGTAGTTGATGCCTCTTCTGCGCCATCTGATTCTTGCAGAAGCTGTACCGTCGCTCCCTGGATAGCACTGCCTGAGTCATCGTATAAGTAACCTTGAAAATTAATAGCCATGTTATCCCCCTGCCATACGAGAATGATCCCTGTAGTTTAGGGCCTCCCTGCAATAATATTCTGGATCTCTGAATAGATCATCATCATCTATAAAGATCAACCTCACCCCCGCACCTTCTACTTGTGCCCTAGCAAACATATCTCTAGCCTGTGTATTGACCCCTGTTTCATAGTGATAGTATACACCCTGTACGTTAACTGCCAAGTCAGGGGGGTTTGAGAACACAAAGTCCAGTACAATGCCGCCCTTGTCCAGCCGCCCACCCATGCGTGAGGACTGGTACGAGAAGTCTTCTCCCGGCACTTTGCCTAACTGCTCAAACGTAATATAGGCAATATACTCAGGCAATGAACCAGGCCAACTCGGTGGTACTTCTATTTGCTGTGCCCTCGTAGTCATGTTATCCCTCTAGTATCATTGTCCAGCAAACCTTATCACTGTTCGTTGCAGCATCTACATAGAACACATTGGCTGGTACTGATCCCCCAAAGTCTCCAAAGTTTAATTCAATCTCGTTACCGGCACTCAGTTCATATCCCGTAGTAGAGGCTACATCAGACACCCCCACATAGGACACACCAGAGTTGCCAGCTAATGCTTTTGCTTTAACAAACTTCACCCTGTTGGTTACGTTATTTAATTGCACTCTTGTGCCTGCACTGCTCACGGTTGTAACACCGGTCACTAATCTCATATTTCACCTATGGCTCAACTACAGATATCTGCGTTGTGCCCCTTTCATCTCTTCCTGTATATTCCATTCCTACCGCTGCCGTAACATCGACATAGTAATTCCTTGTACCGCCACTGTCATCCCTAAAGGTAAACTCCACCAGCGTTGTGCTTTCAATGGCTGATATCAGCGCAGACCGTAAGTCTTTTGCTTCCTTGCCCTTATAAGGATTATTCAGATCCACCTCTACTGTGTGTCCCCACTTTGCAGGGAGCTTCTTCCTCCACTCCAGAGTCAGGCTAACAACATCAGGACTTTCAAATTTCTCCAGTCCAGTCGTGGTTCCTGAAGACCTGGATAGCGTTAGTTTAAACTTAATGGCCCTGAATGTTGTGCCAACCCCACTGGCAAACGTGTACCTGTACGTGCCTGAACTCCCGCCAATTGAAACCGTAGCCTCATCAGAGTGCGTCGCAGCAGTTGTGCTGTTCGATGCCCTCGTCACGGTAAGAGTATCGCCTGATATAGCACTAATAGTCATATGTTCGCTATCAACGATTATAAAATCTCCAACAACTAGAGCACTGGCATCATCTACGGGCACTGACGTAGCACTAGTACTAGATATAGCTCCATTCAAAGTCGTTTTGGAAATTGAGCTACCAACCTGGTCAAACATTTCGGCTGAGTCAAGTGTGTTTACTGCCGTAGTATAACTCTCGATATAGTCCGTTGCATACTCCACCTTGATCTCCTCTGTTGTGGAGAGATCCTGGCATTCAATCCGTAAATTGAGTGCCAGCTTATCAACTTCGCTTTGCCCTGCATTGAACCAGGGAGTCTCATGCACCCCTGATGTTGCATAAGCAAAGTCATCTACCTCGCTAGGGTTAATAATGTCCTTTGGAAGATCCATGAAGTACACCACGCCATTAGCTCCCCACCATACCCGATAGGTATTGTATGCGGTACTAACATGCATATCATCAAAGGTCGTACCGGTATCACCTGCTATCCACTTTGTTTCCCACCCTAGCTCGTTATATCCCAATATAGTGCTCGATCCTGTGTCATCAGCCATCACAGAGCTGCCTACATGGCTTTGCCATTGTCTTGATATAGCGTCTGCGGCGACAGCGGCCGCACCTACTTGTGCGTCTATGCCTATTAACAATTCATTGTGACTACCTGCCATAGTACGAATCGCTCCACGCTTATCAGAGGGCAATCCGTCGTCACGGTCAGGCCCAGTGACTGTAACAACCGCAGAATTACTACCATTGATATACTTATACATACCGTTACCGCTAGGGATGTATACTGAATCTCTCCATCTAGTAGTTCCTTTTCCATTATCAGGATGAACTGGCAATGTAAATTGTGTGGCTACCCACATAGCATTATCCGCATCGTGTGCAAATAACCCCTCCGTCGTAGCAGCATAGATGATAGGAACGCCCATTGCATTACGAGCTACAAATAACGCCGTTACGCTATTATCTGGTAGCGGTAACATTGCGTCGTTATACTCTGTGCCTACTGCTGCCGCACTCCAAAGCTGTCCGTCATGGGAGATGCCCCACAACCTGTCGTCCCAGACTGTCAGAAACTTAGTGTCTTGTGTGTCTGTAGTCCACGAAGTGCCGTTAGTGGAATAAGAATAACCAGAACCGCCCGAATCATAGTGAGCCAGTACCAAATATGAAGTGCCACTAGCGTTGGTAAAGACTATGCTGTCTGTAACCGCATCTGTTATACCTGATGTTGTTAGTGCCGATCCCCAGCTATCTCCACCATTGGCATATTTAAATAGCTTAGGCGTAGCTCCTCCTCCACCATTCCACGCTGCATAGACTTCGCCGCCAAATGTCTCAATTGCCCCAACTGTAGCCTGTCCTAAACTGTGTGATGGCGTGTCGGTAGCCGTTGCAAGGTTTGCTAAGACTAAATGATTCTTATAGCGTAGCTGACAGGTGCTAAACCACGCCCTGGTTACATCAGCGGCACCTTCCATGCGGTTAATGCCAATGCCGCCACGCCAATCAGACCAGGCAACGATAGATGAACGTAACTGATCGTCTTTAGATGTATCGCCTATAACAACTTTAGCCGGGTATATAGACGCTAGTGTGCTGCGAATAGGCCGTGTAATAGGATAATACACCCCATTCAGAGAGATTTCGTTGGTATCTATAACCTTGGATGTCATTACTCAACTTGCCTCACATTCACAAGCATGGGTAATGCCCTCCTGGCTCTCTCTGCCTGTGCTGCCCAATACGCACTAAGCTGACGCTTGGCATCAGGGTCTGTAGCAGGCCCACCTGACGTAGATATTAACGCAAGGTTGGTAGCGTTGGCTATAATAAAGTTCTCATCTACCTCGGTAGCTGTTGAGTCACTAGATAGTAATGCAGGCTTATCTCCACCTGTGATCTTGAGTAGCCTGTACCCTACCTCATCCTGTCCGTTACGCACCAGGATCAAGTCACGAGCCTCTTTATCTATTCTCCATAGCCTCCGTGGTAACGTAACCCATTCAGCCGTATCGTTCTCTACTGCTGATATATCATCAATCCATACAGTACAGGCCCCTAAGTCTGAGTCATACTCCAGCCCTACTGATATGATAGCTGTGTCTGTATTTGGGTTAGACAACGCCATCCTAACAAACGTCCATGTATTAGCGGACAGAGCTGGTATACTTAATGTCTCTAAGGGACTACCACATGACGCTGTATCATCCAGCAATAGCTTCAGGTTGCCTGCGCTAGTAGCCACTGTGCTCTTAACCCACATCTCTATGTAGTCATACTTACTGATGTCTTTACTGGTAATGCTGTCAGTAACGAAATCACCTGCTGACGCACCTGCCGCAATAACCATCTTGAGTGACTGCGTGCCCTGCTTCCTGTCCTGAGTGTCCAGGGATTGAGTAAAGTCACCATCAGTCTTTTCGTCAAAGGTTGTGTTGCAGGCATGAATACGAGTCGCGCTAACCTTATCGCGGTACTCAATCTTACGGATCATTGAAATATTAGAGGGGATATCAAACCTAGCTTGATGTCCATCTCCATGTAGCTCAACATTCTCAATGGGATCATATGCATTGCCAGTAACGCTAATGATAGATTGATTAATAAAAGAATCAATAATAGAAGGATTATATGGAGAATCCCATAGTTCATATGTATCACCGGCAACAGTCGAAAATGACAGAGCCTGTCCTAGTGTTAGCCTATAAGCAGATGCTGTATAGTCACTAACAAGCCTGGTTTCAGCACTATCAGAATTACTGGTATCAAAAACAACAACCCACTTACCGTTGTGATTGTCATCACCACCAGTAAATGTTAATGATATTAGCGTGGTTGTTGACCCGGCATCATAAGTAGTACCAGTTTGCATCGCTCCAAGGCTATGACCAATGGACTGCCTTAGTTGCTTGCGAGTTCTCCCTTGTAAAACAGGCATAAGCTACCTCGTTGGTGCTACGGGACCCCGTTGCTCGCGTCGCTGTCTGGCAATATACAACGCTAATGCATACTTTGGGTCCTTTAGCTTATCAGCATTAGGGATCCTGGGTGGAGTCTTTGGGCTGCGCTGGCCATTGCGTACTGGTCGGCCTGCCACCTTAGTAACCACCCTTCTTCTTCTTAGTCACTGGCTTTCCTGTGGCCCTAGAATGCCTCTGAGCCGCGGCTCGGCCCTTAGCGGTGTACGGGAAATGTCTCTTGCCTACTTTTGGCATCTCAGCCCCCTTTCTTGCCTTTGTTATCTTTCTCTTGTGCCTTCTCTAGTTCTGTCCTAACAGATCTTAGTTCTGCATGAGCAGCATCCAGTCGCGCCGTAAGTTCAACAACCGCTCTGTTAAGAGCTGCATTCTGCACCTGTAGTGCAAACTTGGCATCCTGGTTTATAACCTTGCGTATGTCCTCTGCGTTGACCGATACATCAACGCTCGTATTATCCTGTGTCATATTCCTATTTCCTTATCTGATAGTAGATTTGATTGTTCGTACTTTGTCTACGCCTTAAAGCGTAGCTACGAAACTCGTTCAGAGCCTTTCCTATTTCCTTGCGCTCCTCTTGTGTAGGAGCACGCTTCTGATACTTAGTCTTAACCTCCTCAAGGAAGGTTTCTGCTGCCTGTGCCATCATGTCTTCGACATGTGCCCGGCTATCAGACTCATCAGCAAGTACATCTACTCGTTGTTGATGTTCTACGCCAAACTTATCCTTAGCTTTTAACAAGACAGAATACTTGAATATCTTTGTTCCTGTCTCAGCGTTATATCCCACAGGGGCTGCCCCTGATGGAGCTGACCCCTGTGGTGTCCATAACTCATTTATCAATGTCCTAATTCCTTAGTATTATAATTCCTAGTTGCGAATATTCAACATCACGACTTGGTTGTCCGTATCTACGGACGGGATGCTCATCGCTGTACCAATAGGCGCAGTGTCCTCTTCTGAGGAAGCATCCCATAAGTCGAATGCACCAGACTCGCCAGACGCTTGACTCACGCCTATAGCGTCACCAACAACAGCTACTGCAGCTCCTGACAGAACAGAAGCAATGCCTGCTGTTTGTATCCAGCAGTAGTAACTGGCTGTTACAGGTATGGTTGTTACACCAAGAGGTCCTGTGGTCATTGTACCGTCACCATCAATGATCTTGATGTTGGTGTATGGGTTGTATATAAGCCCAAAGAGCGATGATGTTGTTAAAGCTGTTCTTATACCATCTGGCTCATCAAGGGTGATAATAACCGTGTTATCGGCAGATGCGTCATGCGTTGGATGAGACTTGATTCTGTATACCTCTCCCTGTCCCGGCCCATCGTTGCATATCAGATACCCATCTGCATACTGGTCTTTTGTTAGGTCCGTGGTGGGCACTTCAATGCTGATTGTCGTGTCCCCTGCCGATTGTGCTGCCGTGGCGGCAACGTCCATATCGTGTGCAGCTACCGCGGCAACGCCATCCACAATCTTGCCTGCGGGCGTAATCGCCGTCGAGCTGTTCTTAGCATAGTAAAATACTCTACCATCAGGGGTCACTGCCCTTGTGCCGAGCTTCTGCTTTTGCTCGGAAGTCTCAACCTTCTCTTGTCCATAACTCAAATAAATCGTTGTTGGGAATGCCATAGCAATCCTCCTTATATAACAGGCTCAATGTCCTGCGAATGCCGTTAGTATTTTGTCACTAGGCACGGCATTCTTTACACCTAGCTGGTTGGGTTATAGTACGGGCCTGTCTTAGCGGTACGGGGGGCAGCAGGAGCCTTCTGTTGTTCTGCTACAACCCGCACACACCAATGACATGTACATGTACTACCCGGAGGCCACGGGAAAAGCCCAATACGAGCTTTTCTGTTTACATAGTCAGGGTTGCCTGGGAGGTTCTCTATCTTAGAGCCAACCGCATGAACCACCTCGCCACTAGGATTATATGTAGCCCTGTGGCGATGTAGTGTTACCTTCGGCTGCCACTCGTCTATGTAATTCCACGAGTAACCCTGACCGACTAATTCCTGTCGCAACTCAGTGCGTTCCTTAGTTGTTATTGCCATCAAATACCTCGATTAGCTTGTTGCAGGCGTGGCTGCATCTAATGTTAATGCAACGCCTTTGCTATCATCAAGCTCGAATACCCCATAGTCAGCGGTTATAACGACTTCTGTTGCCCTGAGTGACGCATCTCTTTGTCGCTCAGTTCTGGTGTCTACGCTCTTCAGTACGGCTAAAGCCGACTTGTCTGCACAAACACCGACTGCATCATCGCTGCTATCAATGGTTATGTTGCCATCTTCAAATATTGGCACGCCGTTTATTGGGCGTAACCCGCTGAAGAAGTTGCCAAGTAGGTCTTGCGACCATCCATTAGGTACTGGATATGTGGTCGATGCCGTCACCGCAGTGTTGGCAATGTCCCACACCGCAAATGGGTGCTGAACAATGTAGACCTGTGATCCAAACTTATTGCCCTTGGCGTATGCAACTGTTGCGGACACGTTTGCAAGGCTCATGCTGCGGCCAGCAGAACCGATATCGGTGCTGAAGCCACTATAAAGAGCCAGTACATCCTTGTCCTTCTTGCGTGCCATGCCGTCACCAAGCTGCCTGCCTATGATAGAGAACACATTCTGTGCGCTCTGTCTGGCAAGTTTGTCGGTTATGACAATCTTGGCTCCAACCTCAGCGGCTGTGAGATCAACAGTTGTCATTCCGATATCTTCCTCGTCAATTATGTCCTGACCATCAACGAGATCTGTCATGTCCATCTGTCCCACTTTGGGAACAGTGACCTGTTTTGAACCCTTGGGCAGAGCGAATTGCTCAATCAGGTTCATAGCTGGAGCATTATGCTCCTCTGTGTAACGAGCAGTCGAGATGATGATCCTTTGAGCATTCTCAAGATTACCCGTTGTTGCTGTCTGTGCCATTACGACACCTCCTTAATTAGCGTCATTGCATGACGCGCTTAACGGCATCTATTGCCGCCTGGGAACGATCACCGTTAATGTACGCATCCATTAGACGTTGATCACTGGACGCGGATGCCTGCGCTGACCCTTGGCTATTGTCAAATGCCTGCGCTGGTACCTGTCCTTGCTTTAGCCGCGCATTCTCTGCCCGGAGTTCACGCTCCTGCTTTATGCGCTTTGCTTCCTTTTCCATTTCCGCAGGGGAGTTAGTCTGTTGCAACGCCCGCATATCTGCGATCATCTGCTTATCTGCTAACCCTTCCTTCTCAAGAAAATGCATGGCAGCCATTTGTCTGCCCTCGATGAAGCCCAGCAGATTAGCCGATTCTTCATCTTGTTGCCTAAACTTCTGTTCCTGCTGCACATATCTTCGTGCCTGATCTCGTGCCATCGCAGGGGTGTAGCCTTGCTGCGTAAGAGTTTGCTCATAGCTGCGTGCTGTCTGGCCTATCTGGTCGCGCCACCGCTGTGCTTCTTCTGCAGAACGTCTTTGATGTAACTCATTGAGTTGCTGTTGTTGTTCCGGAGACATCACCTTCTGCCCAGGCTGCGGTGACTCTGGCGGCGCACTAGGCGCAGCCTGTAATTCTCCCGCAGGTGCCTCTACCGGGGTATCACTCGCAGGAGTATCCTCTGCCGGTGCCTCTGCTGGCGCATCTTCTGCGTCACCATCAGACAATGGCGGCAAACCTGCATCTACATCTGCATCAGGTTCATCCAGATAACTTATCTGCGAATTCTCTTCCTCTGGTATTGTTGACGTTACCATAACCTATTCTCCTTTTCCTCTATATATATACACCATTCTATCACTAGACACAACACTTGCTATCGCGCCCCTACTTCTTCAGGGACTTTTGAGGGACCAAACATCAGGTCAGACGGATCTATAGCCTGCATCATAGTCTCATATTGTTCGCGATATGGTGGCAGATAAAAGATCTCTCTAAATTCCTGTCGCCCCATATCGTCACGCGCTGCCCTATATCGCTCTAGTATCTTGTCGCGCCCTTTAAAATCAAAACCGTACATTACCATTGTGTTTAACCATCCACTCGGTGCATTCTCTAGGAACTCATCTTTATAGTTATGAATTAACCCTCCTGCATACCGATTAGCCTTGCTGGGCGCAGCCTCCAGAAATCGCTTGGCACGGGCTAGGATTCGGTAAACCTCTCGGCCCTCTTCCATATCATCTCTCAATGCCTTAGGCGCATTCATGTAGTCTAGTATCTTGATCCGCTCTAGGCTGGGAACCATCTCCTCAAGTCTAGCAATTACATTCGGATGCTTGTTAATGTTCCAATAGTTAATATCTGTCCCGTCTACTTCAACCTTGAGTTTACTCACCCATCTCGTAGCCTCTGCTAACTGTTTAGCTCGTGGATGATACTCGCCCTCTGTCAGATGGATACTCTGTAATAACCAGAGAGATTCTTGTTCACTAAGGGCGGCCCAGAACTCCATCTCGCTTGGCTCAAACTCGTCCCAGTCTATCTCGCCCTGAGCGTTAGTTGCATTTGCGTATAGCTGATAGTAGGACCACCGAACATGTTCGAGTGTGTTCTTCTCAGGCTCCTCTCGCTCATCGGTGCCATAGAGTTCTTGGTACTTGCCTCCGGGTCCGTGTAGTTCATTATTTTTATTAGCCTTGGCCTGAGCGATCAGCTCTTTGGCGTACCGTGGGCTATGCCCTGGTGAAAACGGTTCGTCGCTGAGATAGTTCTCCGCTATCTCCGCAATCGCTTCTATATGGGCTTGCTCAATTTGGTCTATTTCCCGCTTTAATGGACCCTTGGGGCCCCTGTAGCCTGGGTCACCTGTTTCCTCGGTAAGCCGTTTGTCATATTGTCGTCGTGTGCTCCAGGGCAACTCATCCCACGGAGTGTCTCTCGATTCAGGATCCTGCTGGTGGTATTGTTGCATCATCTGCGTTCTTGTTAACGGATATCCGCGACCGCCAACGAATTCTGCCGTTGCCCCAACAGCCCTCTCCGAAGGAGTGCCTCCCTCAAGCAACACAGCCTGTGCCCAGATCGGAACAAAGTTTGGCAGCAATACCGTCGGCACTGCCTGCGCCCAACCTCTTAGATCGCCCATTTCGTTTCTGGTTGGTTCGCCAACATAGTTATAACCAGACAGCAGATCAACCCCCCTGCCTATGACAGGAGCCGAGCTACCACGCAGGAATCGTACCATCGGATTCTCCATTGTAATGCCCTTGGTTAAATCCATAGGGTCAATAGCACTTTTCGCGATAAGCTGTATCACGCTTCTTACTTTGGTTCCCGGTCCAATATTTCTGCCAAAGAGGTCCCATGTGAAGAACTTGCTGGAGGTAGGAGTCATGTGCTCCTGCACGCTATCTGCCCATTCACCAACATTATACTTGTCCTCATCTGTGTTGGCGATATAATGCGCTGTAGTCAATGCCACGCTCAACGCCGATAGTCCTGCAATTGCCTTCCCCATGCCGTCCCGTGCCAGCTTGGTACGCAAGGGTTGATTTTGCCCTAGAAATCCTTGCCCTGGCGCGAAGGTGCGAGCGATGCCAACCCCAGTATCCCACAGTAATGACGCAATAGCCCTGTTATACCGTGGCGCAAGCAGTAGAGATGTCTCTATTTGTCGTATTCGCGGAGAGACTCCCACCCTTGCACTTGATGACAGTCCCCGCATCTCGTTAACAAAGTCATCTATGTCGGCCATCTTCACAGCGTCAATAGTGCCATCGGCATTCCTCGCCAGATGCTCAAGCCCTTCTGCCATTTCTATACCAGCAACATCGAGGGCCGCATTATATCCGACCTGGAACTTACTCAGTCCTCCGCGATATATGTTAAAACCTCTGGCCGCCAGACCCTTCAGCCCTGGGCCTTCAGTTCTTTCCTGTAGCCACCCGCCTCGGTCAAATGCCTCTGTAAATTCAACCCCATTACGGGTTGTTATTAGATTTTGATGCCTGTTTACAGTGTCCGCGTGCTTGGCAAGGTATCCGTCATGGAAGGCTGGGTCCTGAAAGGCCAATCCGAATCCTCTCATAGCCTTGCCATATGCTACTGGATCTGTGCCAGCCATATATAGTAGCTGGATCAGGAACGGGCTTATGTCGCCAGCCAGTGTAAAGAATCTTGCAACACCATTAGCCTGGTTAGCCAGACCCAAAGCTCTGTTTAACTGAGGGGCTGATATTTCTGCCTGCAATGCCGTTAGTGCCTCTTTAGCACGAGGCCCCTTAAACGCCCTTGCGCTAAAGTCCGGCCCTAAACTTCTGGCCAATACCTCGTCGCCAAAGCCAAATTGCTGTTCTCCTTTGATAAACTTGCGGAATGAAAGCTCGGCATTAGGTTCCAGCTTGAAGTCCGGTATGTTCTTAATGAGCCAGTCAGAAAACCTCCTGTTAGCAACGGTGTTATATGCGGCTTGTATATTAAGGGCAAGGGCATCTTCTTCTGGTAAGTAGCGCAGTCCGTCGTCCAGTGCATCAGCCTGAGTGGCATACTGTCGCTGTTTACCGAATGATGGCTGTGCCCCTATACGTCCCTGTCCTAAGTCGTTAAACGTCGCAGACTGCTCTAGGTTGCCCGCACCATCAAACTTAGCATATACCCGTCTGCCCGCATATTCGCCTCCCTCATCAAATGATAACGGCGTAATGTCTATGCCGTTACGCTTCAGGAAATCTAGCTTCTCCTTCTCAAGCAGGCTAGCGGCTTCCAGCCAATCTCGTTGGTTCTTGTTTAACGCAAACGCACCCTTCTGCTGCACAGTCTGCCCCTCCCGTAGCGGCATAGTAAACTCGCCCTGCTCTAACCAGCCTCGCCAGTTTGTCCGCAAATCATTCGGTGACATGCCTGCAAATGGATTCGCCACCGGTCCCTGGCCCATAGCAATAAAGCCACTCTGATCCACTGCGCCAAATAGATCTGAAAACTTACCCAGTCGTAGCAAGGATGCCATAGCTACCTGTGTCTTCTGCTGTCCCTCGGACATAAGCATTGCCCTGCCTATAAGTCCCTTTAACTCTACCTTGCCAGCTACGGCAGCGCGATTGAGAGGCCCAATGATCTGCTTAATTCCTGGCTTGTTCGCAATCACGCGGCCTATCTTGTCCCTCTGTGATAGGTCAACAGCCTCATCCATACTCCGTGGATCTTGTATTTTACGATCCTTTGGATCTATTGGAGCTTCGACAGGCTTCTTGGGTATAATATTGCCATTGCGATCAATCTCGAAGTCAGGCTCCAGTCCTTGCTGTATGCGTTGCTTACGCAAGCGTAAATCTGTAGCATCCCGTGCTCGCGCCTTCAGTGTTAGGATATCAGCATCAGGCGACACTGCCTGTGCCTCTAAGATCCTTTCTCTAGACATCGCGTCAGGCTTGGCAGCCTCCTCGTTAAGGAGTCGGTCGTATTCTTCGTCATATATTGTAGAGCGTTGTCCCTCAATATCTTGAGCAAGCCTCTCCTGGGACTGAGCGAGCCGCGCTTCTTCTTCAATACGCATCTTAGGCAAACGCAACTCTTCGGCTTCCTCTACCAGTCGGAGCCTCTCGACAGCCTTCTTGCGTTTTTGGCCTGAAGTTGCTGCTATTTCTTTTTGAAGGTCCAATTTAATGGCCGCAGACCGTTGCTGTTGTTCCGCCTGTGACAGAATAGGAGCATCTGGAACTTTCTCCCGTGCAGTAAGGTCATCAAGTTGTCTTTGCAGGTGCTGCACTGTGTCCTCATGGCCTCGAATCAACGCAGCATATTCTTCCATAGCCTTCTCAAATGCCTTGGGAGGTCGTATCCGTGGAGTTAATCCAGCAAAGTAATCCTCCCACCCTGTTCCTGGTGCGCCCATCCGTGCCCGCCTCCGGTCCTCCTCGGCCTGTCTAATAATGTTCTTGTGCTCGCCGATGCTTTGCTCTAGTCCCTCTCTGGTAGTCAGTACCGCTCGCTCTTGCCCCCGCATACCAATCACCCCCGGCATCCGAGTTTGCATAGGCGATAATCCCTCATATGGAGTCTCGCCAATTGGCAATGGCTCTGGTGCTCCACCAAAAGGAACCACTTCTTCTGCCTCATCGACGATCGAAGGCCCAACCAGGTCATCTGCAATATCTGCTACGCCTTGATCCACGGCATCAGCAAGACCTGTATCATAAGCACGGCTACCCAGCAGAGGCTCTCGTATGCCGCGCCATATACCAGCAGGTACTGCAAGTGCCTGACGGCCAAGCCATTCCTCAGCCTCCCAAGGAGCACGAGCCACCTTGCCTAAGCCAGTGATTCCCGTTCTTAATCCCCTCTCTGTCGCCTCTCTTGTAGCGGCAGGGGCTAGTCTGCCAAGAGTCCCGGCAAGCTTTGGTGCGGCTCTGATAAGCCCCTTGCCTATAGCGGCCGGTGCGCCTGTAGGAATAATGGCACCCGCAGCCAGCTCTGATAGCCCCCAGTAACCCGTCCCTGCATCCATCTTGGCCTGAGCCGCAGTAATAGCAGGATCCCATTCACCCTGTCTGCTTAGTTTCCAGAATTCTTTAGCGGCTTCAGGAACCTTTGCGGGATCTGGTACCCAGTCTTGGTATCCAGGCACGACCTGTCTAGCCGTCGGATCCAACAGTCCAGCCGGACCAGGAAGCCATGAGGTCAATGCCCCAAGCGTGCCCCAGCCAAGGCCAAGCAATCGATCGGCGCGCTCCATGCCAGGCAATATCTTGCCTACCCATTCGGGCATACCGCCAGCGGTGCGCTTGCGTCTTAGTCGTTCTAGACTGTCAGGATCCCGAAGACCATTACTCATTAGAAGTTATATAAGAACCTTGTTCGTGGATTTGCGGCCATGCCAGTTACGCCCCTTGTTGCCTGTGGCAACGATGAGTATCTCTTAGTCCAAGGATCAGTTTCCAGATACTCCATAAAACTAGTCGGAGCCTGCCCTGCCCGCATAGCAGTGCCAGCGGCTCCCAGGTAATCTTGGAATATATCCTGGTAAGCATTGGAGACATACCTGCGTCGACGCGGGCTGCCTTGACCAAATGCCATGCCGGTAGGCGAACTGTAATACTGGGCAGGTTCATACTGCTCTAGTACCTTAGTCCACCAGTCCGTAGTTAAATCTCCGTATGGATTCTGATAAGGATTTTGCGTCGTCATAAGCTACTCCTTTATGTAGCGGGGTTTGTCATACCCATGTACCAATTAAGAAATGTGTTTGGATCATACCCCTCAGCCTGTCGCGCTGTATACATTGCACTCATAGCTCTCTGTATCGCATCGCCTACAGCACCTTGGTATGACCCCTGGCCTGGCCCGCGCTGTAGCGCAAGTAGATTGGCAATTGCTGCCTGGTTAGCAGTCGACCCCCCTTGCAGAGGATTGAAGGAGGCTGCCTGCATCGCTAATCGACGGCCTGCCTCTGAGCCAGGGCCACCAGCCTCCATCAGTTGGGTTGCATAGTCCGCTTGGCTTAACCCGGCTATATTGGCTGCTGTCTGTGCCCGTGCCCGGAGCGTATTATAATCGGCCTGCCCTGTAGGGCCGCCTGCAAGGAACTGGGCAAAGCTCGGCTCATACCCCCCGCCCGCTACGTTTGCCATATAGGGCGATGCCAATGCGTACCTTGCTCTAAGTCGCTGTCCCATTTCTTGCATAGGTGCGCGCTGCATACCTGGCGCAACGCCCAGCATAAACTGTTGCCAGTCCTGCTCTGGAGTACGCATTTGCGCCCAGTCTATGTCGGATGCTAAACCAGTAAACGCGCCTGCTGCTCCTCCTGTGCCCCATTGTCCCGTTGTATACGGTGTCTCCCCGTTGAGTCCCCCCCATGTATTAGTCATTATCTCGTACTCCTTCTTATACTATATGATTGCTGTGATTCGCGCTGCCGTCGGACTGACTTCGCGCTTATATCCTTTTGTCGGCACAAAGGTTGTGCCTGATACCCATAAGTCTCCAGACCTAATAACGTTCTTGTCCCTAAGACTCAAGCGATCAAACTGAGCCTTGGTACCACCAGTCCATCGTCCTGTTAGATACGGCAGACCACTCTTACGCCGTGCATCCTGTTCGTCGTCAAACGGCTCAGGCATCGACCGAAGCGTTTCGTCGGGTATTTTCTCGTCAGGTGCAGGTGCAACCGTGCTTTCATATGGTTTGTATACTGTGCCTCCTGGCATTCGCTCCCCCTCAGCATCATACCTGGCAGCTTCTAGCTGACTCAGAGCCTCGTCGTGCATTCCTGCCGAAACTGGAAAGTTTCGCCAGGGCTTGGTTGTCGCCTCATAGGCGGCGAGATCTGCCTGATTCAAATCTTCTCGGCCTTGTGGAGGAAACGCTGCTGCGTACAGTCCTGGTCCCCGTGTCCCGCCAGTCAGTTGCGGATCCATCATATTAATCCCTGGTTCGGCTACCGTCTCGGCTAGTGGTAGCTGACCGGCAGTCATCGCAGATTGTCTTGTGCCTCCCGTTAATTGCGGATCCATCATATTAATCATGGGAGCTTGCGGCACCGCTGTTGGTGTCTGGGGGATAGAATAGTCCCGCTCTCCATATGGTGTAGCAGCGACTGCCTTTTCATACGGAGTTTTAGTCATGCGGTCAAAGATATCCCATTCCTCAACCCCCATATTGCGCCAGTAATCCATCGTGGTGCCCACTGTCTCGTGTATGCCTGTTGCAATATAGCCTGTCTCAAAGCCTGTCGCGTACAGTTTTGCCAGGCGATCACGGTTATACTTGCCGGTATCACCTGCATTCTGACCAAAGACTGAAAGGATCGCTGAGTTCCCTTGGCTGTACGCTCCACCTGGGTCTAGGGATTCCTCCCTTAATGCATCCTTGATCTTCTCGATGTTAGCATAAAACATTTCGCCCTGTGTGTGACGCTTTGGATCCCACACATATCCCTCTCGCGGAGCCGCTCGCGCAGTATCCACTTCGAGATCGCCGTAATCGCCAACAGTCAGGCCAGGTCGATCAAGGAACTGCGCAAAGGCTTCCGGAGTCATGTTTTGTGCTCCAGACGGAGCAGTCCATATAGCAAAGTTTATCCAGGCATCATAGAATAACGCATCCATGTTCTCTTGCACAGCACTATGGTTGGCATTCGGTACTTTACTCATCGCCTGATAGAACTTCGGCACAAACAGTTCCTGAACAATCTCGCTTTCGACAAGGCTTTCTGCTCCACCTCTCTCAAATGCTATCTGCGCTGGCGTTGGGGGCGGAGCTGCCTTATCTGCCTCTTCTGTGCCTTCGTCACTCACCAACCAAGCAGGCATACCTGTATCAACTGGCCGCGTGTAGTCTGTAATATCGCCCCAGTTGACCTTATCCTCAGGATGAATACGAGACTCATCGGTCTCGATCTTCATATCAATTGCCCATGTAAGGGCATTAAATAATTCCGGCCTCTCGGTTTTCAGTTCAGGAGTGACCTCAATCCAGTTCTGAATCCCAGGAAGTTTCCATCCTATCGCTGGATCTGGCTCTCGTAATCCAGCCACGAAATCCTGGAATATCTCTAGGTCGCTCTCGTCTGAATACAATGATGAGTTAAAGTGTTCATTAAGAATCTCCTGATCACTAAGATCCACGGTATCAGCATAGGACATAAGCTTCGTGCCTTCCCGCGGCTCAATCGCTGATGGCCCAGCAACTGCCGTGCCTGAAACATTGATCATCGGACTGCCCAGACCAACTCTCCCTATATTACCCACCTCAGGGCCTGAAGAAGGTAAGCTGGCATTTATTACCTGAGCGGGCAATGACTTGCTCATGGTATCACCTAGCATAGTCATAGACTGATCAAACATATTCTTGCCAGTCTCTATTACATCTAACCCCAACGCCATAGCGTTGTCCTTCGCGCTATCCATAAAGTCGTTCAGCCACCCGCCTGCGCCTGCATTGTCAATGAGGTCGTCAGCATCCCTGACCAATGCCTCTCTCGCTGCCGGACTAAGATCCATCATGGACTCAAGTCCGGGGTTCTCCATCAGAATCATGTCTATATTAGCATCATCAAGCGTCGGCCCCCACGGGGTCATAAGCGCATTAGGGTTCGTAAGCTGATACATGGCTTTATCAATAGCATTCTCGTCTGAATAATAAGCGAAGTCATCTGCCCTATCGATACCACCCAGTGCCTTGGAAGCTTCTTCAGATGCAGCCTCGTCAAGGCTCTGATTTTTGAAGACCATATTAAAGGTTGCCCCGATTGGCATAGACGCTAAGGGCATCAGGCTTGCAAACACCTTGGGCAGATTATCCCAAACGGCCATTATGGTCCTCCTTGTGCGCCTGGCCTAGGAGTTCCCGGTGGCACCACTGGTCCTGCCTGCGGCACCGGCATCGGTGGAGGCACACCCATTGCAGCATTAGGCATTACTTCAGGAGGGAAACCCGGAGGGCCGCCTGGGGGTGGTCCCATTGGACCACCAGGCATTGGTCCACCAGGCATTGGGCCGCCGCCCATAGGCGGTGCTCCCATTTCTGGCACAGGCGGTGCCATTGCTGATGCCATCTTTTGCTGTAGAATCTGCCGCTTCTCAAGTAATACTGACATTAGCTCACCAAGATAGAAGTCAACGAGATCCTGTCGCCCCTGCCTCTCAGCAGCTTGCATCATGGACCATAGCGTAGCTTCCGGCAGCATCTTCTCGGCAAGTTGTTCCTTAATGGCGTCGTCCATCTGGTCGGCATCCTGTATTGCAAGGATGCGATCCCGTATCGCCCTGTCTGACAGAAGAGGAGTCGGTCCTTCCCGTGCAATCTGTGCCATCGAGAACTTCGTCATGTCGTCCTGTGGCAATTGTCCGATCAAATGTACCTCTGCCATACCCGCACCCTTGATCACATCGGTTGTAATCTCCTGTGCGAAGTAGGTTCGGTTACGATCCATACCAGATACTTCCATTGACTTATATGAGCCGGATGCATACTGGTCAGCAATAATATTAAATATCATGCGGTAAGCCTTCTCAATAGACCTGAGATACTTTCCTACTACTGTATCTACGCCCTGCCTCAAGGTATTAATGGCGTAACCCGATAGCTGGAATGGTAGGTCCCCGTACACGGAGTGGGGCAGGGAGCCACGCTGTAGCTCTCCTGAGACCAGGCTCATAAATGCGCCAGTCTCTTTCGCTACTTCGAGAAGTCCCAGGGGTTCTACTTCTTCCCCCTGTGCAAGGGAGATCTCTGAACCCTCCAAGTACGGATCCTCATCTAAGGTCTTAGTGCCGTCCCGTGACTTCACCTTCAGTCCCTGTCTTCGTGACCGGGCGGTGAGTTCCAGCAGCGTACTCATCATAAGATTATGCTTGGGATATAAATCTCTAGTAGAGCGGAACACACTCTCGCCCATATCCGCTATGGTATCTACAATAGTAGTATTATTCAGTCCCATGATCAGTGGATTGGCACCGACAGGCCCGATAAATACAGGAACCTGATCGGCTCCATGCTTCATCTGCTTCTTGGCAATCTTATACTGCGGGTTATTGGTATCACCGTTGTGGATAACAATCGTGTTCATCTCCTTATCATAGAAGTCGTACACGAAAGATCCGTCTGCATGCTGCGGCGCATCCCAGTCAACCTTCACATTATACTGTGCAAAGATCTGATCCTTGGTTTTAATCATCTTATGGCAGGCCCAGTCTAGTCCTTCAGGACCAAGACCCCAGTAAGTATGAAGCGGATCCCACGGCGTGACATCCACATAAGTAGATCCATCATCGCGCTTGGCAAGTAATGCCCGTCCTGCGTACCAGCCCCGTATAACGGTGTACCAGGCAAGCTGATCCCTAAGATTAGGCATCATCAGAGAGCACAGACGCTCGTCTGCTGATCTGAGTATGCCAATCAGGAACCGTTCCTTCTGGTCATTCTTGTCGCGGAGTTCTTCGTCAGCCCCGTCATGGGGTATTCTGACGGTCATGTCTGCGCTTGCAATCCAGCCCATCACCTTATCGGCAAATGTCTGGGGTTCATTAGACGTATAACTCTGGTAGCCCTCGCCTGCATCGTAAGGACTAAGCCTGTATAAGGCGTGGTCTTCTTCCATGCGGTCCCGCAACGGCTCCGTGGCCTCGTAGTGTCCTTCAACCAGTGATATGATGTCTTCGGGTTTTCTGCGTGCCATTTACACCCACCGTTTCACAGAGATTTTGTTCCTGTGTTCTATATACCCATAGCCAAATCGGTCTACCAAGCCATATATCAAGGCTTTCACTCCGTGGTTGTTCTTATCTTCGGGCGTATCACCTACTATATTACCATCACGGTCAACTTTCCATCTATAGGCCCGTGTTTGCCCGTCGATGGGAGACGCAACGGAACCAAACTCAGACAGTACGCCCTTACACTTTGGCGAGAATGCTATCCGCGGAGAGTGGGTCTTAGAATCTATCTTCAGCCACCCTTTAAGCCGTTCTGTTCCCTCATTAATCCTGATTTTCTGGCTCGACAGGTACAGCCCGGTCTGATCCAGCCACACCTCGGTAGGCGCAGCCATTGCCTGGTGCTGTGTTCCTGCTATATCTATAACTCCGAAGTTAACATCCTTCCACCACTGTCTGCTCCGTGCTATATCTATAATCTCGTCCGTCACAAGTCCCTGTTCATATATCTCATCAATAACACAGATCTGTTCTCCTCTGACCTGCACGACTTCGACGGCGTATGCTCCTGCGTATCCCGGGTCCATCCACAGGTGGACGGGTGTTCCTGGGTCGTATTCAAGTTCGCTGATATGCATATCGGGTCGAAACTCCGGAAATACAAGTCCACGAGGTGGTGAAGGCTTGCCCTCAATGCGTTCCATAAAGAAGTCATCGCTTGATGCCTCCTTGAGTTTCAGAATCTCAGGATCGGTTGAGCCGCCTGGGTAAAGATGTGTGTTGGTATAGCTGGGCAGCGAGAAGGCTCTTGCCTCAGGTTCGGCCCCTGATGCCCATGCAGTATACATCTGGGGGTACCATCCAAGCGACCCTTCAAATGTACCGCCCAGAAACATCCATCCCCTCTTCGGCGCACATCTGCCTCGCAGCCTGAAGAATGTTTCCATATCAAGCTGAGACGCTTCGCATCCAATAATACCATCCGGGGCACGCATAGCAAGAGTCCTTGGATCCTTAGCGGACTTCGTCTCTATAAGCGTGCCGTCCACGAGTGTAATATGTCCGGGGTCTACACGTTTAGAAACCTCTTTAAGCACGCCAAGTTTAGCAAAGTCCTCTGCAAGGTAAGTAAACTCAGCCCGTGTTCTTTCGTAGTCTGCGGCGACGAGCCAGTAAAGCCCTCTGCCCTCCGTCTCCAGAAACCTGGCCAGCAGATACTTGGCCGCTATCATGCTCTTACCTGCCTGCTCCCCACCCGCTACGAGGTTAAAACGATACGGCGATGCAAGTATGATCTCCTGCGCAGGAGTCGGCGTAAAGTCCACTCTGCTATACAGGTACGACGTTAAGCTCTCCCGGTTTATCGCAGTAGTCATTCACCTGCCTCGTTATTCCATAACGTAATAAACTCAGGTGTGCCCTCACCCATCCAGGCCCCTATAACATTGAACTCAAAATACTCTACCGCCATAGTATACGGATCATCATCTTCATCGTCCGATGTCATTTGCTCTGCGAGGATCTCAATACACTTATCCTTATCGTACACCACTATGGGTTCTCGCCCAATTCTCTCGCTAATCCCCACAATTGCATCCTCAAAACCGTCTGCCAGCAACGCTTCCTCATTCCATTCTGATACCCATTCCTTAATCCTGTCTATAGTAGTCATCTCTTCCTTCCTACCTTATCCTGTTTTCTAGCCTTCTTACGGGCTTTCTTCATGGCCTTAATTGACTTCGGCTTCGCCATTCTGCTTCCTCTTTAGAATCTCGTCTATCTGCTGGTCCACAGGAGTCTCAAAGTTCTTGGATGCCTGCGCCAGCTCCTTCGGATGCTCCCTCGCAGCCTTACGCCATTCCTTAAGCAGATCCCGCGCAACCTCATCCTGAACAATCGCAGCCGGACGGTACTTATTAGGTAGGTTAGCATTCAAAAGCGTAATTGCCAAGATGGGAACCTTCTTAACAGCTTCAGGGTCCATGACAATTCCGACAATAACTTCCTCCAGTCCCTCGGCAAACTCCTGCCGTGCATCCAGCACCCGCTCAGGAAACATAGGATCGTTAGCCATCCAGTCTTCATATGTTGACCGCACCACACCTGACTTCCGTAACCCATTAAGAATCGTACCCTTCTCCTTCAAACCCTTCAGAAAGTTGTCCTGGTTAGTCCGCATCTTCTGACGCTTTACGGACAGCTCCGCTAAACTCTTCTTCGTCTCATCATCATATTCATGCGGGATTCTTTTCCTTGTCACCGAACACCTCCGTTACTATATCTATTACTTTACTAATTACTTTACTTTACTACCCCCCTTAAGGGGGGTATGTAGTAAAGTAAAGTAATTAGATACTTATATAAACTTTACTTTACCCTACTTTACCAAACTTTACCAAGTAAAGTAGCCCGTCTCAGGCACAAAGCAGTAAACTTTACCGGAATCTTACTTCATGTTACCCAGTAAAGTAAAGTAACCGGGATCCTTTGTCAACGGAAGCCTTTAACAGCAGCAAATTGTCGAGGGTATCCCTACCATATCTCTTATTCTCTCAAGCCATACCCCCTCAATACACACTAACACAGCCTCCAGACGACAGTCGCAAGCTCCTGTCGCTGTCGGCCGTTGCAAGGTTTTTGGGTTCTGCGCACTTGCGCCTAGATCCTTAAGCACCATGTTTCCCGCCGGGATCATTGGCGTTTAGTTTTGGTTGCTGATACTTGATGCTGTGCATGGCTTCACGATACAGCGACTGGATATAGTATCTGGATATAGTATCTGTGTTAGATTCTTTTATATCTGTGTCACGCCATTGCAAACATCCAACACAATACCCACCACTCACCCCATCACGCTACCATATACGCCACTGTTGTAATATGCCTAGGCTATAGCTATTGTTCAAGGTGTTGACATGTGGTTCATGATATGGTATCTTGTCTACGTTGCAACTCTGGTTCATGTCAGTGGACACAGAGCCACGATGCCAGATAGCAACAACAGGAACCCGGGACATTAACACTATAGGAAAGGGGGATAGCAACATGAGTCTACACAGTGATAAGCATTTCCGCATCCAAGCCGAAAGACTACGACTTCGCAAAGTAGCCGAACCATATCATCAATTAGGCTTTCCGCGTAATGCTGAGCCTGCGCAGGCATTCGGAAAATACGCAGGCCGTGAGTCGTGGCATATAGCGCATAGATCAGCTAAATACTATGCCACGCGATCTGTAGACATAAAACCAAAAAACTAGCCTAGCCTAGACAATTTAATATATTGGGTATGCCTACCAATTAAATACAGTTACAGGCGTTGATATGGATAGTATCAACGCGCCCAAAATTACAACACAAATACAAATTTAGGAAGTGAGACAATGGCAAATACCAATGGAACCAAAACACGTAAGGCACAAGGCACGACAAAAGCACAGGCAAAACGCGACAACAGGCACGCCAAAATTAAAGCCAATGGAAAAGCCAAGCAACACATACGCCACACGTATAGTTGGGACGTGGCGTGATGAAACTATTAACAATCGATAACGACCCGAAAACGTCAAAGGGCAGGAAATTCGGCTATCTCACAGGCGTACAATACCTGGCACCCGAACAGCTAGCAAGTGAAGCACTAGGCCAATTGGTTAACTTGTGTCCATTCGCTTCATTGGGCTGTGTTGGTGGATGCCTGAACACTGCTGGTCGTGGAGTATTCAACGATGTACAACAGGCTAGAATCAATCGCACTGTGTTGTACTTCAACGATCGTGCAACCTATTGGGTAAAACTAATCAAGGAAATTAAAGCTTTAGAGCGTAAGGCAAAACGTGAAAACTTAACTCCTGTGGTTAGGCCAAATGGCACTAGTGATATTAAATGGGAATCAACGCCTGTGGTAATCGATGGTATAAAGATTGCTAATAACATAATGGAACTATTCCCCAATGTGCAATTTATGGATTATACAAAATGGCCATATCACAAGCGACCGACTCACTCATTGCCTAGCAATTACGATCTAACATTCTCACGTTCAGAATCAAACGAAATTGAAGCTTTAGAAAACTTGGCGAATGATAGGCGTGTTGCTGTAGTGTTTAGCAGTAAGAAAGACGATCCAATACCAGAGATATATACGATTAAAGCAGATAACCAATTCGTGCCAATTCCAGTAGTCAACGGCGATATATCTGATCTCAGATTCCTTGATCCCACAGGCGTGATCATACACCTATACGCTAAAGGCAAAGCACGTAAGGATCAATCTGGTTTTGTGGTGCGAGTATAGTTTCAACTTTGGTCGAGTGGCCAACTACGGTTGGTCACTCCATCCAGCGTTAAAGCTGAGAATTTGATATCTGGAGGACACGATGAACATAATGGCCTACACATACGAAGCGGATTACCATTGCATACCATGTACAGTGAAAAGGTTTGCATACTTTCACACTGGCAACGTAAGAGGAGGAGGAGTTGACTGGTATGGTATCTATACTGACCAAGTAGACAATGAAGGCAATCTAGTCAATCCAGTATTCAGTACTGATGAAT
>Ga0114905_1000430_pt1 | contig 26648 bp, 22 predicted proteins | sample MalvireepMed_b05_FD_83499 | JGI IMG/M metagenome (GOLD analysis project Ga0114905, IMG submission 83499) | Marine viral communities from the Global Malaspina Expedition - Malaspina viral metaG DeepMed_b05 | ecosystem: Environmental > Aquatic > Marine > Oceanic | place: Mediterranean Sea...
AGCCGTGTTGGTGATCAGGCTGACGGCCACGAAGACCAGCACCGGCGCCGCCGCCGCCACCGGGATCAGCCCGGCGAGGAAGGACAGGAAGCCGAAAAAGGCCGCCGCCGCGATCACCAGCGCCACGCCGATGATATAGCCCGCCCGCGCATCCAGCCGCTTGTAGGCCGGGTGGCCGATATAGACCGTGGTGGGGAAGGGCGAGCCGAACACCGCGCCGATCATGGTGCCCGCGCCGTCGGTGACCTGACAAAGGCCCACCGGGTAGCTGTCGCCCGCGGCCTCGGCGCTCTCGACGTTGTTCATGGTCTCGATGAAGTTGTAGATCTGCACCGGCACCAGCACGAGGAACAGCTCGGGATTGGCAAAGAGGTACTGGATCCCCGCGATCAGGTCGCCGACATAGGGGATCGGCGGGTAGACCCCCAGGCCGGACGTGTCGAAGGTCGACTCGCCCAGAAACACCGCGATCACCGTGCCCGCCAGAATAGCGACGAGGCCCGCGGGCACGTTGCCCGGCAGGCGGAACCGCCCGATCAGCCCCCACAGGATGAAGAGCAGCGCGGTGAAGCCGATCACCGGGTGTTCGAAGATCTGCGCCAGCGGCACGGCCCCGATGAACATCAGCGCAATGCCGCAAAGCGTGCCCAGCATGCCGGCGCGCGGGGTGATCCGCTTCAACCTCGGACCGATGAGGGCACCCAGGGCGGCGACGATGCCGCCCATGAAGCCCGCGCCGATCCCCACCTGCCACGCCAGCAGCGGGTCCTGCGTGGCCCAGTAGATCGGGCCGATCACGCCGAAGAGGTAGACGAACATCACCGGCGTCGAGATGCCGTAGGGCAGGGCGGTCACGTCGCGCCCGGTGCGGGTCGCGGTGGCCTTGGCCATGACGGTATAGACCGCCACCCCGGCGAGAATGGCGACGGCGGCGCCCGGAACGATCCGTCCAAAGACGATCTCGGGCGGCATGCCGAACACGAACTGGCAGATCCCCGACAGGATCAGCAGGTTCACGAGGTTGTCGGTGAACAGCGCCCAGAAGGCGCTGGAGTCGCCGCGCGACACCAACCGGTAGTTGTAGCTTGTCCCGTCCATGACGGTCTCCTCCTCCGTAATGACCAGCCCCGCCTCCCGCTATCGGGCCGACGCTCCCTTCTGGTCTTGATGATGGCCCCTTGCGGGGGGCTGCCTTGATCCGGCCCGGCCGTTGGCCCGCTCCCCACGGGTCAGCTCGGCCAGAACCTCGGCCACGACGAAGGCCGCGATCAGGGCGGGCCGCTTGTCGCCGCTGCCCTGCGCCCCGATGGGACAGGTGAGTTGGCTGAAATCGATGCCGTCGCAATGCTGGCGCATCCAGTTGCGCAGCTTCGTGCGCTTGGTGGCCGAGCCGATCATGCCGACATAGGCGGCGTCACCGCGCTCCAGCGCCGCCGAGGTCAGCAGAAAGTCCAGCCCGTGATCGTGGGTCAGCACCACGAAGGCGCTGCCGGCGGGGGCATTGGCGATCTCGACCTCGGGGATGGCAGAGACACGGGTCTCGACCGCCGCGGTGCAGAGCGCGATCTCGCCCGCACGCGGATCGACGAGAATGGCGCGCACCGGCAGGTGTTGCAGCAGGTCGGCCAGCGCCCGACCGACATGGCCCGCGCCCATGACATAGACATGGGGCAGGGTGGCGGTCTCGGCCTCGGCCCGGCGCAGCGCGGCGCCCTTGTCCGAGGCCCGCATCCGTTGCAGCGACAGTTCAACCCGTCCGCCGCAGCATTGCCCGATCTCGGGCCCCAGCGGCACGTCCATCTCCCGGCTCAGCGCACCGTCGCGGAGCATGGCGCGCGCCGCCTCGATGGCGCGATGCTCCAGCTGTCCGCCACCGATGGTGCCGTAGAGCGCCTCGGCGGCTACGAACATCTCGGTGCCTGTGTTGCGCGGGGACGACCCGCGTACGCGGGTCAGTGCCACGCGGATCACCGCGCCGTGGAGATCGAGGAAGGCGGCGAGGGTCACGACACGCCCCGGCGCAGGCGGTCCACCGCCATCAGCACGCGCTCGGGCGTGGCAGGCGCGTCGAGGCGCGGGCATTCGCGGTAGTCCGCGACCGAGGCTACTGCCATCGAGAGCGCCTCGAAGACCGAGATGCCGAGCATGAAGGGCGGCTCTCCGACCGCTTTCGAGCGTTTGATGGTCAGCTCGCGGTTCTCGGACCAGTCGGCGAGGTCGACGTTGAACACGCGCGGCCGGTCCGAGGCGAGCGGGATCTTGTAGGTCGACGGCGCATGGGTGCGCAGGCGCCCGGCGTCGTCCCACCACAACTCCTCGGTGGTCAGCCATCCCATGCCCTGGATAAAGGCCCCCTCGACCTGCCCCTTGTCGAGCGCCGGGTTCAGAGAGCGGCCGACGTCGTGCAGGATGTCGGTCCGCTCGACCCGGTATTCGCCGGTCAGCGTGTCGATGGTGACCTCGGAGCAGGCGGCGCCGTAGGCATAGTAATAGAACGGGCGGCCCTGACCCTTGTCGCGATCCCAGTGGATCTTGGGCGTCTTGTAGAAGCCCGCCGCCGAGAGCTGGACGCGCGCGAGGTAGGCCTGCTTGATGAAGGCATCGAAGCTCAGCACCTCGTCGCCGATCAGCACGCGGTTGGCCTCGAAGCGCACCGCCTCGGGCGGCACGGCCCAGTGGTCGCAGGCGAAGTCCACCAGCCGCGCCTTGATCTGCTCGACCGCGTTCAGTGCGGCCATGCCGTTCAGGTCGGTGCCGGACGAGGCGGCGGTGGCCGAGGTGTTGGGCACCTTCTCGGTCGTGGTCTTGGTGATCTTGATGCGCTCGAAATCGACCTGGAACGCCTCGGCCACGACCTGCGCGACCTTGGTGTTGAGGCCCTGGCCCATCTCGGTGCCGCCGTGGTTGAGGTGGATCGAGCCGTCGTTATAGACATGCACTAGAGCGCCCGCCTGATTGTACCACGTCGCGGTGAAGGAGATCCCGAACTTGACCGGCGTCAGCGCGATGCCCTTCTTCAGCACCGGCGAGCCGGCGTTGAAGGCGACGATCTCGGCCCGGCGGGCGCGGTAGTCGGCGCTCTCTTCCAGTTCCGAGACCAGACGGTCGAGGATATTGTCCTCCACCTGCTGGTGGTACGGCGTCAGGTCGCGCCCCTCGCCGCCGTAGAAATTGGCCTTGCGCACATCGAGGGGGTCCTGCCCGGTGGCGTAGGCGATTTCCTCGATCATGCGCTCGGCGGCGACGACCCCCTGAGGTCCGCCGAAGCCGCGAAAGGCGGTGTTCGAGACGGTGTTTGTCTTCATCGGGCGGCTGGTCAGGCGCACGTTGGGATAGAAATAGGCATTGTCCGCATGGAACAGCGCGCGGTCGGTGACCGGGCCCGAGAGGTCCGAGGAGAAGCCGCAGCGCGCGGCGAAGGTGCCGCCGACGGCCTCGATCCGCCCGGCATCGTCGAAGCCCACCTCGTAGTCGATGACGAAGTCGTGCCGCTTGCCGGTGGCGGTCATGTCCTGATCGCGGTCGGGGCGGATCTTGACCGCCTGTCCCCACTTCTTGGCGGCGATCGCGGCGACGGCGGCAAAGAGGTTCATTTGGCTTTCCTTGCCGCCGAAGCCGCCGCCCATGCGCCGCACGTTCACCACAACCGCGTTCGAGGGCACGCCCAGCACGTGGGCGACCATGTGCTGCGCCTCGCTGGGATGCTGGGTCGAGCAATGCACGATCACGTCGTCATCCTCGCCCGGGATGGCGAAGGCGATGTGCCCCTCGAGATACATGTGATCCTGTCCGCCTACGCTCATGCGGCCCTTGATCCGGTTCTTGGCGGCGGCAAGGCCCGCGTCGAGATCGCCCCGCTCGAGCTTCAGCGGCGCGGTGACATGCGGGTAGCCGGCCTCCTGCGCGGCGACAGGGTCCAGCGCGTGGGGCAGGGGGGTGCAGTCGATGCGCGCCAGTTCTGCCGCACGGCGGGCGATGTCGCGGCTTTCGGCCACCACGGCAAAGAGCGGCTGGCCGTGGAACTGGATCCGGTCGGTGGGAAAGACCGGCTCGTCGTTGCGGCCCGTGGGGCTGATGTCGTTGATACCGGGCACGTCCGCCGCGGTCAGCACGCCGACGACGCCGGGTACCGCCAGCACCTCGCTCAGGTCGAGACCGTGCAGCGTCGCATGGGCCACGTCCGAGACGCCGAGATAGGCGTGCAGGGTGCCCTCGGGCATGGCGATGTCGTCGGTGTAATCGGCGCGGCCCGTCACATGCTTGACCGCGCTGTCATGATTGCGGTCGCTATGGGCGGCGCCGGTGATGGTCAGTTCGTCCTTCATGGTCCAGTCCCTCATGCGATTGCGAGTTGCGCGGGCGCGGCGGTGCCGGCGTCCTGTTCGAGGAAGAAGCGGCGCAGCAGGTTCTGCGCACTCAGCATCCGGTAGCCGGAAGAGGCGCGCCAATCGCTGAGCGGGGCAAAATCCTGTGCCAGCGCCTCGGCCGCAGCCTCGAAGGTCTCGCGCGCCCAGGGCTGCCCGGTCAGCGCGGCCTCGGCCTGAGCGGCCCGCTTGGGGGTTGCCGCCATGCCGCCAAAGGCAAGGCGGGCGCGGGTGATCTGGCCCTCGATGACCGTGACGCTGATCCCCGCCGCGACGGACGAGATATCCTCATCCCGGCGCTTCGAGATCTTGTAGGCGGCGTTGCGGTCGGACGCGCCGGGCAGCGGGATGCGGATGCGCTCGACGAACTCGCCTGCCGCGCGGTCCTGCTTGCCGTAGTCGATGAAGAACCTCTCCAGCGGCAGGGTGCGGCGATCGGCACCGTGGCGCAGGGTGATTTCGGCCCCCAGCGCGATCAGAACCGGCGGTGTATCCCCGATGGGCGAGCCGTTGGCGATGTTGCCGCCGACGGTGCCCATGTTGCGCACCTGCCAGCCCGCGATGCGGTCCCAGTAGGGCGCAAGGTGGGGCAGGTGCTGCGACAGGACGGACTGGCAGTCGGTGTAGCTGGCACCGGCGCCGATGAGGAGGTGGCCCTCCTGCCGCGCGATGGTCTTCAGCCCCTCGAGGTGGCCCGTGAAGATGGCCGGCCCGATGTTGCGCAGGAATTTCGTGACCCAGAGGCCGACATCCGTGGCGCCGGCGACGATGGTGGCGCCGGGCCAGTCCAGCAGGCATTGCGCCAGATCGTCAACATCCGCCGGCAGGATCGACAGGTTGTCCTGCGGCCCGGTGACGACGCGGCGGCCGTCGCGCAGGGCGCGCAGGCGGGCTGTCATCGCCTCGCGCTCGGCGGTCAGGTGGTCGGAGGCGGGCGTGCCATAGCGGCTCACGGCGACGGCGGCGCGGATGATCGGCGCATAACCGGTGCAGCGGCAGAGGTTGCCCTGCAGCGCGGTCTCGACCTGTGCCTCGGTCGGCTCGGGGGTCTGCATCCACAACGCATAGAGCGACATGACAAAGCCCGGTGTGCAAAAGCCGCACTGGCTGCCATGAAAGTCGATCATCGCCTGCTGCACCGGGTGAAGCGCGCCGTCGGGGCCGGAGAGGTGCTCGACGGTGACCACGTGGCAGCCGTCGACCGAGGCGAGGAACCGGATGCACGCATTGACCGGCGCATAGACCAGCCCCGTATCGGTCAGTCGGCCCACCAGCACGGTGCAGGCGCCACAGTCGCCCTCGGCGCAGCCCTCCTTGGTGCCGGTCAGCCGCCGCTCGAGCCGCAGGAAATCCAGAAGCGTCCGGCTGGCGCCGACATCGCGGGCCGACACCTCGCGCCCGTTCAGTATGAAGCGAATGTCATCGCGATACGTCATGCTCACCTCCCGTTGCCCCGGTGTGAGACCTCCGGGGTGAGCAGCAACATACGACGCACAATTGAGTCGAAAAATCGTCCCAAACAGCAAATACTTTCAACGATCCGTTGAAAAAGGAGCGGTGCACGCGCATGATCCCGCCGAAGAGGGAGGGGCGCCGATGTCCTATATCGAAAGCCTGAGGGTCTTTGTCCGGGTGCTGGAACTGGGCAGCATCACGTCGGGCGGGCGCGACCTGCGCCTGACCCCGGCGGTGGCCAGCAAGCGCCTGAAGGAGCTTGAGAAACATCTGGGCGTGCGGCTCTTCAACCGGACCACACGCTCGATCACACCGACCGAGGCGGGGCATGTCTTCTACGATGAGGCCAAGACCGTCCTCACCGCTTTGGAGAATGCCGAAGCCCGGGTGGCCAGCTTCTCGCAGGTGCCCCGTGGCGCCATCCGCGTGACCGCACCGCTGGGTGTCGGGCGGCGGATCGTGGCGCCGCTGGTGCCATCCTTTTCCGAGGCCTACCCCGAAACCGAGGTTCGGATGCGCCTGTCGGACCGCAAGGTCGACATGCTGGCGGACGGGCTCGACGTGGCCTTCTTCGTCGGCGAACCCGGCGATTCCAACATGAAACTGCGCAAGATTGCCGATTGCGACCGGGTGCTTTGCGCCGCACCGGACTATCTGGCGCGCTGCGGCACGCCGCGGACGCCCGATGACCTGCTGCACGGCGCGCATAATTGCCTGCTGCTGCGCTATCCCCGCTCGCCCGAGTACTTCTGGACGGTCCAGACCCCCACGGGGCCGCAAAAGCTCGAGGTGCGGGGCCGCTACGATGCCGATGACGGCGACGTGCTCACCGACTGGGCGCTGGCCGGGCAGGGCATCGTCAACAAGCCGCGCTTCGACGTGCAGGACCATCTGACCGCGGGGCGGCTGGTCGAGGTGCTGCCCGAGACGCCGCCGCTGCCCACGATCTTCGGGTGTCTCTTCCCACACAAGAAGCTGCAGGATCCCAAGATCCGGTTGTTCGTGGATCACGTCGCCAAGCAGGGCAAGGCACGGTTCGCGGTGGCCGGAGATGTGTGAGCCGTGAGCCGCGCCTCGCGCGCGGCGCGACGCGATTGCAACGGCGCTGCACCGTCACGCGCGGGTCGACACCACAACGACACCACGAGACAGACATGACCTCGAGGGTGCACGATCTAGCAGCTTCCCGGCCTGTCGAGGCCGCAGGCCGGCTCAAGCCGACCCGATCCGACACCTGCATGTCGGTGCCCTTTGCCACATGGCGGAGCCGGCGGCGTGCTGTTTGGAACCGCCGGTGCTGGCGCGGTTGGCGGAGCGGGCGGCAGCAAGACAATGGAGGCCACGCAGCAGAAGGCTTCAGTCGGCCATGTAAGGCTGCCGCCTCGATGCCTCGATCAGGCGGCCATCCAGCCGCCGTCGACGAAGAGCGTGTGGCCGGTGAGATAGGTCGCCTCGTCACTGGCGAGGAAAAGCGCGGCGCGGGCGACATCGTCGGGGGTTCCGAGGCGGGGCCACGGGGTGCGTTGCCTGGAATAGTCGATCCAGCGCGGCTCGACCGCGCGGCCGCCCTTGCCGGTGAGGATCTTGCCCGGTGCCACGGCGTTCGACACGATCTGTTGCGGGCCGTAATCGGCGGCAATCTGGCGGGTCATGTAGGCAATGCCGGCCTTGCTGACCCCATAGGCAAAATCCTCGGGCGCCGAGACGTGGCCGTGCTGGGACGAGATATGGATCAGGCGGCCACGCACGTCGTTGCGGATCTCCTGTGTCATCATCTGGCGAACGGCGGCGCGCGCGCAGAGGTAGGCGCCCTTGAGGCTCACATCCATCACGCGATCCCAGTCGGCCTCCTCGGTCTCGACCAGAGGTTTGCCAGCGCGCAGCACGGCATTGTTGACGAGAATGTCGAGGCGGCCGGTCCGGGCGGTGGCGCGGTGCACAAGCGCCTCGACCGCGTCGGCGCACGAGACATCGGTCTTGACGAAGACGGCGGATCCGCCCTCCTCGGCCACCACATCGCAGACGGGGCGACCGCCCTCGACGGCCTCTTCGGTGATGTCGCCGACAAAGACATGGGCGCCTTCGGCGGCGTATCTCCGGACGATGGCGCGCCCGATGCCCGAGGACCCTCCGGTTACGATGGCGACGCGGTTGGCAAGGCGCTGGGTCATGAGAGGGTCTCCTTCGGCGATTGTGCAATATGCCCGAGCCAGTCGGCGGCGGCATCGGGCAGCGGGGTGTGAGAGGCGGGCACCAGCTGGCGCAAGCGCTGGATGGCGAGCGCCGGCCGGTCGGTGGGATAGCCGTAGCGGATCGTCGGGGCCGCGGCGTCGATATGCCAGCCCAGCGGCAGATGCGCGGCCAGCGCTGTGCACCAGTCCGGCAGGTCGGTCACCTCTCCAGCCCCGATATGCACGATGTCAGGCAATGCGGCGTCGCTGCTCACCAGTGACGCGACAGCCGCGGCGGCGTCGCGCGAGTAGCACCAGTCGGCGCGCACGGCCCGGGGCAGCACCACAGGGCGCCCCTGCAGCGCGGCCAGAAGGATCTGGTGATGCGGGCTGGTGAGCTTGCGGCTGTCGGAGGCCCGTTCGTGCGGGCCGAAGATCGGGCCGAGGCGCAGGATGGACAGATCGATCCCGGCCGCAGGCGCGAGGCGGCGCAGGCTCATCTCACCGGCATATTTTCCTATCCCGTATAGGGTCTGGGGCGCGGGGGTGGTGCGGTCCTCGTGGTAGAGCCCGTCGGGTTCCGGCGCGGCGTTGCCGTAGACGGCGATCGAGGAGAGCTGAAGCAGCCGGCGGATGCCGGCGGTCTTTGCGGCTTGCAGCAGACGCACGCTGCCCAGGAGATTGACGTCGAGCACGAGGTCCGGGTTGGCCTCTTCGAAGGCGGCGTCCGGCGTGAGGGCTGCGGCGTGGATCATGTGGGTCAGGCTGCGTCCGCTCAGCGCAGTGTCGAGGGATGCCTGATCCCGCAGGTCTGCGGTGACGAAGTCGAACCCCGGCCAATTGTGCCGAGGCGGCTGCCGGTCGAGGCCGACAACCGGAATGCCGCGCGCGCAGAGGGCCTCGGATATGGCAGAGCCGACGAAGCCAGAGGCGCCGGTGACGAGCACGATCATCGGGGGAGTTCCAGTCGGATCGCTTCGGCGATTTCCTCGGCCTGCACGCCGGCATCCGGCCCGGCCAGCCGGGCGGCGGCGGCCATTTCCGCAACCTCTGCGATGGGCGCGGGCGGGTCGCCGGCGCGGTAGCGGATGTCTCCGCCGACCATGGTCAGGAGCGTGTCCGCGCCGGTGCAGCGGCTGAGGATCAGATCGAGCGGATCGCAATCGAAGTCGGTGTAGGGGCCGCGCGCGCGGGTCGGGTCGAGCGCCACCAGATCGGCGCGTTGGCCCGGGGCGATCGTGCCGATGTCGGGCTGAAAGATCGCCTGAGCGCCGATCTCGGTGCCCATGGCGAGGGTCAGCGGGTTCGCTTTGGCAGGCGCGCCCGTGCCCCGGGCCAGCAGGCCGCCGAGGCGCAGTTCGGACAGGTAATCCTCGCGATCGTCCAGTGCGCAATTGTCGGTGCCGAGCGCCACAGGGAGCCCGGCCGCACGCCAGTCAGCCAGTGGCGGCGCACCGTTGAAAAGCCGCATGTTGGCGCCGGGGTTCGACACGACGGTGAGGCCGAGGCGCAGAGCCTCCTCGACGTCATGCGCGCGCGCCTGGGTGAAGTGGGCCGCGCTGACCTGGGTTTCGAAGACGCCGAGGGCTTCGAGGTGTTTCAGAACCGCGCCGCCGTACAGCGTCTCGGCCACGGCCCGCTGCGCGGGAGATTCCAGCAAATGGAAATGGATGCCGGTACCGTTGCGCGCGGCATGGGCGGCGAGGGACTGCCATGCGGCATCTGACACCCATTGCGGACCGGCCGGGCCAAGGGCGATCGAGATCGTCGGATGGCCGGCATATTGAGACAGGAGCCGATCCGTCAGGGCCAGCGTTTCCTGCAAGGGCAGGTAGGCGGGCCGTGTTTGGTTGAGGAGGGACTGCGCCTGCGGGGACAGGCCATCGCGGAAGGCGCTTTCATCGGTGGGCGGATAGACCAGCCCGCCCTGATCGGCGAAGCCCACGCAAACCGTCGCGCGCAGCCCGGTCTCCTCGTAGGCGCGGATGACACCGCGCAGCTCGGCCTCGTAATCGCCTGTGCCGTATGAGTAATTCGCATGAAGCGTGGCGGTGACGCCATTGCGCAGCATCTCCTGCGCGGCGAGCCGCGTCAGCAGGTAGGCGTCGGGTGCCTTGCGCCCGCGCCGCCGGGCGATCCAGGGCTCGAGCTGGTCGTCGGGATAGCCCAGCTGCACCTGGCTGAGGCCGCGCCCATGCTGGTGGGCGTTGACGAAGCCGGGCAGCAGGGCCGCATCGCCGAGCGCCGTGAGGCCCGCGGCGGGGAAGCGGGCGCGCAAATCGTCGGGGGGGCCGAGGGCCACGATCCGGCCCGCGTCCACCGCCACGGCCCCGGGGCGCAGCGGTGGGCGCTCCGCTCCGGGGATCACGCAATCGGCTGTCAGGATCTGCATGGTCAGAACAGCAGGTTCGGCAACCAAAGCACCAGTCCCGGCCAGAAGATCAGCAGGATGGTGAAGGCAAGCATCAGCAGCACGAACGGCAGGGAGCCCCAGATCACGTCCATGATCGATCCCGTCCCGCGCACGCCCTGAACGATATAGAGGTTCATGCCGATGGGCGGTGTGATCAGCCCGGTCTCCATCATCAGGACAAGGAAGATGCCGAACCAGACCGGATCGATGCCCAGCTGCACGACCAGCGGAAAGACCACCGGCAGCGTGGCGATCATCATCGACAGCGTCTCCATGAAGCAGCCGAGGATGAGGTAGAAGACGATCAGCAGGAACAGCACCTGGATCGGGCCGGCGCCCAGATCGACCACGAAGCGGGTCAGGGTCTGCGGGATGCCGAGCATGCCGATCACGAAGTTCAGGAAATGCGCGCCGACCATGATCAGCAGGATCATCGCCGAGATCCGGACGGTGGAGATCATCGCCTCGTGCAGCAGCGGCAGGTTGATCTTGCGCTTGGCCAGGGCCACCAGCAGTGCGCAGGTGACACCGATGGCGGCGGATTCCGTGGGCGTGGCCCAGCCGCCGTAGATCACGCCCATGACGATGGCGAAGATCAGCAGCGGTGGCAGGATTTCCAGCAGGGATTTCAGCTTTTCGCGTATCGGGCGGTCGGGCAGGCTCGGCCCCGCGACGCCGGGGTGCAGGACAGAGATCACCGCGATCAGCGCCATGAAGGCGCCGGTCAGGGCGATGCCCGGCAGGATGCCGGCGGCAAAAAGCTGGCCGATCGAGGTGTTGGTCATCGAGCCGTAGATGATGATGTTGATCGACGGCGGGATCAGGATGCCCAGCGTGGCGCCCGCGGCGATGGTCCCGGCGGTGAGGCGTGCGTCGTACTTACGTTCCGACAGGATCGGAATGGCCACGTTGCCGATCGTGGCGGCGGTCGCGACCGAGGACCCCGAGACCGCGGCAAAGAAGGCCGATGCTCCGATATTCGAGTGCAGCAATCCCCCGGGCAGCTTGCGCATCCAGTCCGACAGCGCGCGGTAGAGCCCGTCCGCCACGCCCGAGCGCACCAGGATTTCGCCAAGGAAGACGAAGAGCGGGATTGCGGTGAGGATGAAATCGTTCTGGCCGCTCCAGATCTGGTTGCCGAAGGTCATCAGGATCGGCCAGCCCATGGTGAGCATGGCGCCGGTGAAGGCGGTGAGGAACATCGCCACGGCCACCGGAAGGCCGATCAGCATCAGGCCCAGCATCATCACGAAGCCGAGCGCCGCTTCTCCGATCCCGATCATCGTGCACCTCGTGCCGTCACGCCGGCCTGTTCTTCATGGATGAGATCGTCGAGCGACTTGGGCCCGTAGAAGCGGTTCAGCCGGTCGCGGTCGCGCAGGAACAGGATGGCCGCATGCAGGAAGAGCGCGGTCGAGACCACGGCAAACACCGCCAGCCCGAAGACCCAGAGGCTTTGTGGCATCCACAGCGGGGTCATCAGGGGCGTTCCGGACAGGGATTTGAATTCAATGCTCGCCATCAGCGCGGCCCAGCCGCGCCAGGCCATGAAAAGCGCCATCAGCATGGTGCCCAGCGTCGCCAGCAGGTTCAGCACCGACCCGACAGCGGGATTGACGCGCTCTGTCAGGATCTCCACGCGGGTGTGGGCCCGTTCGATCGCGGCCAGCGAAAAGCCGAAGGCCCCGGTGATGGCCAGCGTGTAGCCGCCAAGCTCGTCGCCACCCTGAAGCGAGACATTGGCAAAGCGCCGCAGCAGCACCTCGGCGGTGATCGTCAGGGTGAGCAACAGCAGCGCGTAGCCGGCCACCAGCGCAAGGAACCGCGCGACGGGCGTCATGGCCTGCGCGACCCTGTTTTCTTTGGACATTCGGCGTCTCCCGGGTCTGCGTGAATGGGAATGCGGGGGCGCCGGATCGGCGCCCCCGCATATGGTCTCGCTCTGGACAGGCTCAGTTGATGGTCAGGCCGGCGGCTTCGCCCGCGGTCTCGTTCCAGGTTTTCGTGCAGGACGGGTCGACATTGTTGCAGGTCTCTTTCCAGATCGGCAGCACGACGGTCTCGGCGATCTCCTTGATCTTGGCACGGTCGTCGTCGCTGATCTCGACCAGCTTCATGTCGAACTTCGTATGATCCGCGCAGCTGTCGGCACCGGTGTTGCAGGCCACCGCGTCGTCATTGGCCGACACCGCGAGCTCCCACAGCTGGTCCTCGAGCGACCGGAACTCTTCTTCCAGAGCGGCCTGTTCCTCGGCCGAGAAAGCGTTCCATGTGTCGAGGTTGATGAAATGCCCCTGCACCGAGCCGGAGACCGACAGCGGCAGCTGGTGGGTGGTCACCTCGGGCCAGTTGCCGGTGTTGCCGGAGGTCGGAGAGGTGACGCCGCAGGACACGACGCCGCGCTGCAGGGCGGGATAGACCTCGGAGAACTGCAGCGTCACCGGAGTTGCGCCGAGCGACTCGAGCATGGCGGACATCGACGGCGTGAAGCTGCGAACCTTCATGCCCTCAAGGTCGGCCAGCGTCTCGATCGGCTCATTGCAGTAGAACACCTGCGGACCGAAGGGCCAGAGGGTCAGCGCCTTGGCGTTGAACTTCTCCTGCAGGCGGGTGTCGAAGGCGTCGCGATAGGCGTCGACCACGGTGTGCAGTGCGTCCATGTCGGTGGCGACGCCGATCAGGTCGATGCCCTCGAAGAACGGGTCATCGCGCGACGCCATCCCGATCTGCACCGACATCACGTCAAACGCTCCGCTGCGCAGCAGGCGCAGCGCGTCGGGCGCCTTCACGCCGACCACGTCCATCGGGTTGTAGTTGACCTCAAGCGCGACGCCGGCGTTCTCGCCGAGACTGTCGAAGAAGGCCTGCTCGATCGAGACCTGCTTGGTGTTCTGCGAGAAGTTGCCCGCGATGCGAAGCGTTTCCTGTGCAGCGGCGAGTGCCGGGACACCGACCAGTGCGGCGGCGGCCAAGGCGGCGGTAAGTGTGTTGCGCATTAATATCTCCCTGAGATTGCATTCATTTATTGCCTGCTCCCAGCGTTTCAGGAAGCGGAGGAGTCGATCAATGCAAATCCCGGGTCGGCGGACAGCTTTTTCTGAATCTCGGGGGAATGGCGCGATATTAGGCGGTGATGCGCGGTTTGTGCTGATAATATGCCCGCTTCGTTGAGTTTGTCGGTCTCGAATGTTGACGCCGCTCCCCGAGCGTGGCGCAAGTGGTCGGGACAGAGTTGAGCGCGGCGTATCGCTAAAATGAATGCAATCTGCGCGCAAACCTCGCAGTGAATGGAATTTATGAATGCAGACAAGCGACCCTTCCCGCCCGACGATCATCGGCATGTTGACCCCGTCATCCAATACGGTGGTCGAACCCTACACCGCCGCGCTGGCGTGGCCGCTCTTTCCGGATGTCTCGGTGCATTTCGGCCGTCTGCAGGTGAAGCGGATCGCGCTCGACGAAGGGTCCGACAAGCAGTTCGGGGCCACCCCTTTCCTTGCGGCGGCGGATCTTCTGGCCGATGCCAAGATCGATGTCATCGCATGGAATGGGACCTCGGCCAGCTGGCTCGGCTTTGACAGCGATGACCGGCTCTGCGCCGCGCTGAGCGAACGCACGGGCGCCAAGGCGACCACGGCGATCAAGAGCCTCAACAAGCTGCTCGCAGCGTTCGGGGTGAAGAGGTTGGGACTGGTGACACCCTATACCCCGGATGTGCAGCAGCAGATCATCGACAATTACGCGAGCATCGGGATCGAAACCGTGGCAGAGCGGCACAGCAACCGGGCCGACAATTTCTCGTTCTCGGAAGTGTCCGAGGAACAGATCGCCGGCATGTGCCGCGCGGTGGCCGAAGCCAAGCCCGATGCGATCGCGATCGTCTGTACCAACATGCGCGGCCCTCTGGTGGCGGCCGAACTCGAGCGCGAGCTGGGCATTCCGGTGCTCGATTCCGTGGCGTTCACGCTTTGGGGCTGCCTGAAAGAAGCCGGGACGGACATGACGCCGCTGTCGAAATTCGGCATGATGTTCTCCAAATGAGCCGCGCGCGGCCAGAGGAGACAGGATGGGGGAGCTGGTGTTGAGGGACGATCTGGGACCGGTGGACGAGGGCGAGGCGTCTCTGCACGAGACGCTTGTCAGCCGGTTGCGCCAGCTGATGATCGAGGGCACGCTGGAAAACGGACAGCGCATTCCCGAGGCCGAGCTTTGCCGGATGTTCGGCGTGTCGCGCACGCCGCTGCGCGAGGCGCTCAAGGTCCTCGCGGTGCAGGGGTTCGTTCAGCTTCGCCCGAACCGCGGGTCGATCGTCGCGCCGATAGATCCCGCGCAGATCCAGCCGATTTTCGAGCTGAAAGGGGCGCTGGAGCGGCTGATCGGCATGACCGCCGCCGAACGGGTCACGCCGGCGGATCTCGACGCCATCGACGCGCTGCACCACGAACTCGGGGCGGCGCTCGAACAGGAGCAGATGGATGATTACACCCGGCTGAACTATGCTTTCCACAAGGGGCTGGCGCGGATCTCGGGCAACGCGCTGATGTGCGAGACCTACGAGGGGCTGCAGCAGCGGATCTGGCGGTATCGCTTCGTTGTGAACGAGGATTTCTCACGCGTGGCGGACAGCTTCTCGGAGCACGAGCAGATCATGACCGCTCTTCGCGCAAGGACGCCGCTCGATCTTGCCGCGCGCCTCGAGGCGCACAACATGAGAACCTGCGAGGCGATGCTGAGAGCGATGCAGACGACCCCTTGAGCGGTCTGTGAGTGGCTGTCCGTCCGTGCGTCTGCGCGATTGTCCATGCTATTGTTCGGCGTCGAAGCGTCGCCGAGAGACCCGCACGCTCCTTCCGCGCAGCGCTGGCGCCGGGACCCGAGCGATGCAGGGCGCGGCAGGCTGTCCACGACACCGGCTTTTGCCCGGATCGACCCGCTGCGACGCCAGCTCGAACACATCAAGACCGTGTTGGCCGTACTCGTCAGCCACGCGCGCCACTCGGGGGCATCCTGAAGATACGCCGCGCGGGGTCGGGTGCGAAACCGGGCTCCGTTTCGACGAAATTCCCGTTTGTCTTACGGCTGTTACGCCAATGATGCACAGCGCGCGGACGTTTGAAGCCAGCCAGTGGAGACATGACGCACTTGGACCTCGAAGCAAAACCGTTCGCGCTATCGCGGGACGCCATCGAATGGGTCGTCCGAACAAGACAGAGCTTGTCCTTGAGAGACAAGCTCGCCCAGCTTTTCGTGCTTATGGCCAGCGGAGACGCGCGCTCGACGCTGTCCATGGCAGAGCAGTTTCGCCCGGGCGGCATCACGCGCCTTTATTCGGATGACGCGGCTGAAGAGCGCGCGCTGGCGCTGTCTCTTGCATCGTCCCTGCCTGTGCCTCCGCTGATCAGTGCCGATCTCGAGGGAAGCCGCTCCGGTCAGCCCTTCGCGACAGGCATTCCCAACAGTCTTGGCCTTGCCGCGGTCGATGACGAGGCCGCCACGCGGGACATGTCGGCCGTGATTGCCAGAGAGGCGCGCGCCACCGGGCTCAACTGGACGTTCGCGCCGGTGCTCGACATCAACGCGGCATGGCAGAGCGCGATCACCGGCACCAACACCTTTGGCAGCGATATGGCGCGCGTCGGGCGCCATGCGGTGGCGAGCCTGTCCGGGTTTCAGGAAAACGGGCTGGCCGCGACGGCAAAACACTGGCCCGGCGAAGGGTTCGACCTGCGCGATCAGCATCTCGTCACAACCGTCAATCCGCTCTCCGTCGAGGACTGGCATGCCCGGTTCGGGACGCTCTACCGGCAGGCGATCGAGGCCGGCGTGACCTGTGTCATGTCGGCCCATATCGCGTTTCCCGCCTATGTGCGTGCGCAGGATCCCGACGCCGGGCCCGAGGCCTACCGCCCGGCCTCTCTCAACCCGCTGCTGACGCAGCGCCTGCTGCGCGAGGAGCTCGGCTTCAACGGGCTCGTCGTATCCGACGCGACGACCATGGCCGGCCTGAATGATTGGGGGCCACGCGCCACGATCCTGCCCGAGATCCTGCTGGCGGGCTGTGACATGATCCTGTTTTCCGACCAGCCCGAGGAGGATCTTGGCCATCTGGAACGCGCCGTGCAGGACGGGCGCCTGCCGCTTCCGCGCATCGATGAGGCCCTGACACGGGTGTTGGCCCTCAAGGCGCGTCAGGGGCTGCATGAGGCTCAGCCCGTCATGCCGCCACTGGACGTGGTGCGCTGTGCCGCGCATGAGGCCCGCGCGCGCGAGGTGCTGTTGCAGGTGCCGACGCTGGTCAAGGACACCGCCGGCCTGCTGCCGCTCGACCCCCGGCAGCAGCGGCGAATGCTGGTGGTCTCGAGCGGCATTTACGAGCCCTTCCGCGGGCAATCGCTCGCGCTGGCCTTGCCCGGCTGGCTTTCGGATGAAGGCTTCGAGGTCACCCTGTTCGGGTCCGGGATGCGGGTCGATCCGCAGGAGTACGACATCATCGTCTACCTGCTTGCCGAAGAGAGCAAGATCGCCCGGTCTCGCCTCTATCTGGACTGGCTCGGGCTGACCGGATCGGTCTATCACGCGATGCGGCGGTACTGGCACGAGGTGCCAACATTGATGGTCTCTCTCGGCTATCCCTATTATCTTCAGGATGCCCCGAGAGTGCCGACCTATGTGAACGCCTATGGTGCCAGCGAGGCCATCCAGAGCGCCGTGCTGGAGGCCTTGATGGGGCGTGCGCCCTTCCTCGGGCAAAGCCCGGTCGATCCCTTCGTCGGTAGCGATCAGGCGCGCTATTGAGCCCGCGGAGCGGGGACGACGGGCACCCGTTCCGCCGTCCCCGCCGTGGCTCAGTCGGTGCGCAGAAGCCCCATGAGGAGCAGGTCGCGTCGGGTGCCATCCGGCAGACGCAGGGCCGAGCGCATCGTGCCCTCGATGCGGAACCCCGTCTTTTCATATACCCGGCGTGCGCGCAGGTTGTCGGGCAGCAGATCCAGCCAAATGCGGCCGATCTCGGGATCGGAAAACACATCGGCACAGAGCGCCGAAAGGAAAAGCGCCCCGTGCCCACGTCCTGCGGGCGCGACAGCAAGGCGGTGCAGCTGGACATTGCCCATCCCGTCGCCGTCGCGACGCAGTTCGGCAAAACCCAGCGGTGCGCGATCGAGCTCGTAGACCACGTAGCGCACAAGCGGCATCGCCATCAGGCGCAGATGGGTCTGCTTGTCGTAGGTTCCGACCAGTTCGGGATATCCCGGGCTGCGCTCGGTCCGCATGATGAAGGCAATGTCGTCGGGCGTTGCCGAGCGCAACGTTCCGGCCTCGGGACGCGGTGTCTTGACCGGCGCGTTCATTACGACGCTCCACCGGTGATCGGGGCCATCTGCCCGAGCGGCGCATCGCGCCAACCGTCCGCCCGGGTCAGGTAGGCGATACTGTCGTAGCCCGCATTGGCCGCCGCCTGCACCGATTTGGCGAGCGAGACGCCGACCGTATCGACCCCATGGCTGTCGTCGCCCAGCGTGACACGAACGCCCATCCGATGCGCGCGCTCGAGCACCTGAGGCAGCGGGTAGACTGGCCCGTAGCCGTTGCGGAAGGCCGCGCAGTTGATGTCGAGGATGCCGCCATAGCTGCGGATGGCCTCGAGGGCGCGGTCGATCTCTGACATGACCCGCTGCGAGAACGTGAAGCCTTCGGGCTCGAACTTGCGCACCAGGTCCATATGCGCGACCACGTCGGGCTTGAGCCCCTCGACCATCTCGGTCAGGGCACGGAAATAGGTCAGTCGCAGCGCCTCGGGGCCGCCCAGATCCTCGGTAAGGCGCGCGGTGTCTTCGGGTTTGTAATCCACCATGCGGCCGCCGATGTCGTGAACGCTGCCGACGATGTAGTCGAAGGGATGCGCCGCGCGCAGCTTCTGCATCTTTTCAAGCCAGTTCTCCGGCGGCAGCGTTTCGGTCTCGAAACCGACCAGGAGCTCGATCCGCCCCTCCATCTCGTCGCGCAGCTCGAAGGCGCGGGCGACATATGCGTCGAAGGCCCGGATCAGCCCCTCGACGCCCAGGTGCTCTTCTCCGGGGATCAGGTCTTCTGCCCGGTAGCGCGGGCAATGCTCGCTGAGCCCGTAATGCGTGAAGCCGCGCGAGATCGCCGCTTCGACCACCTCCGCGAGCGTGGATTTTGCATGATCACAGAACTCTCCGCTGTGACCGCCATGATAGCTGAACCAGACCATTTCCTGGTGCCTTTCCTTTGCTTGCCGGTCGCTTCCGATGCGGTGTTTCGACAGCGCGAAACCCCGGTCGAAAACCGGCAAAAATTGGTTATTTTCGTTTATTGTCAGTGGCTTGTTTGGCCATTACATATCATCGTGTAGGGGCCCTGGGCCCGTTCGACCCCCACCTGATTCTGATTGAAACAAGGCAAGTCTCCCCATGAAAATCGCAGTGCTTTCCGACCCGCATATCGGATCCTCCAACCCCGTCTTCGTGCCCAACTGGGACAAGGTCGTCGCCGCGGTGAACGCCCGCGATGACCTCGACCTGGCGGTCGTGCTGGGGGATCTCACCCTCTATGGCTCCGAGAAGGCCGAGGACCTGCCCTTCGGCGCCCGCGCGCTCGAGGCGCTGCGCCTGCCGACGCGGGTTCTGCCGGGCAACCACGATGTCGGCGACATCTCGCGCGACAGCCACCAGCCCGCCACCTCTCAGCGCCTTGCGGACTGGGATGCCCATTTCGGGCCTTCCTTCTGGCACACCGACGCGCTGGATGGCTGGCGCCTGATCGGGCTCAACAGCCAGATCCTCGACACCGGCCTGCCCGAGGAAGCCGCCCAGTGGGCGGCGCTCGAGGCCGCGCTGGCCGGGGCCGGGGACCGTGAGATCGTGGTGTTTACGCATGTACCGCTCTTTCTCGAGGGCTGGGATGAAGCCGACCGGCCGGCCTGGGCCATCATGTCGACGGCGCGGACGCGCCTGCGCGGCCTGATCTGCGACCATGACGTTCGCGCGGTGGTGACCGGCCACATGCATCGCACCGCCCAGATCGACCTGGAGGAGACGCGCCTGATCTGGTGCGCCGCCTCCAGCTTCCTGACCTATGACGGCTCGATGCCGCCCCAACCGGGGGACGCGCAGCTTGGCGTGACCGTGCTGACGCTGGACGAAACCGGCGTGCAGTCCGAAGTGATGGAAATCGACGGCCTGATGATCAGCCGCATCGAGGATTACAACGGGTCGATCTACGCCTCCCCCGCGAAGGAGTGATGCAGCTGAGCCGGGATGCCCTTGGCATCCCGGCTCTCCCCGCCGCGCCCCGACGGGTCGCGACCAGAGGGGCCTTACTGGTTGGCCAGTACCGATGCGACATGCTCGCGCAGCTTCGGCATCGCCTCTTCCGGGGTCACCTTGCCGCGCTGCAGCTGGTCGATCACCGGCGCCACACCTTTCCAGATGTCGGGCGCGGTGTTGTTCGGGTAGGCGAACCACGGAGCGGCGGCGTCCATCGAGTCGAAGACGGTCTGGAAGTTCGGGTTGGCTTCGTAGAAGTCCGCCAGCGCCTCGGCGGCCTGCTTGTTGGTCGGCATGTAGCCGGAGGCCTTGGAGACCTCGGCCTGGGTTTCACCGCTGGTCATGTACTTGACGAACTCCCATGCGGCGGCGCGCTTTTCCGCGTCGTCGGTCAGGATCATCAGGGCGTTGCCGCCGGCCGGCAGACCGCCATCCTCGACGATCAGCGGGAAGCGCTCGGTGCTCAGGTCGAAGCGGTCACCGATGGCCTTTTCATACGCCACGAGCTCGGACGGGCTTTCGATGACCATGCCCAGCTTGCCGGCAAAGAACTTCTGCTGGCCCGGCGTGGGCGTCGCGTAGATCTCCATGTCGGTCTTGACGGCCATGTCCTGCGTCGCCTGCAGCGCCATCATGCCGGCCTCGTTGTCGTAGCCGATACCGGTCATGTCCTCGTTGAGCATCTCGCCGCCCGCCGACAGGACCATCATCTGCCAGTACCAGTCACCGCTCAGGCCACCGACCGAGAAGGTCAGGCCGGACACGTCATCGCCAAGCGCATTGATGTCGTTGGCCAGCTCGATGATGCCGTCCCACGTGGTGGGGAAGTCGTCGATATCGCCGCCTGCCTGTTCCACCAGGTCGGCGTTCACGTAGACCAGCGGCAGCGAGGCATTGAAGGGCATGGCGTATTGCGCACCGTCGATCTGACCCAGTTCAAGAACGCTCTCGGCGTAGTTTGCCTCGACCCAGTCCTCTCCCTCTTCTGCCAGGAGCGGCTCGAGCGAGACGTCCCGGCCACGCTCGGCCAGCGTTCCGGCGATGGTGGGGATGGACGCATAGGACGGCAGGTAGACATCGGGCGCCGAGTTGGTCATGATGCCACGAATGACGCTTTGGTCTCCGGCATTGTAGTTTTCCGCCGGGGCCTGCTGGTCGATGACGATGTTGGGGTGGCTCTCCATGAAGCCCTCGAGGATCGGCTCCATATAGGCCAGGTGCGAATGATAGAAGGTCAGCGTGACCGTGTCGTCCTGGGCCAGCGCCGGGGCGCTTATGGAACAAGTCAGGGCCGTCGTCGCGGCAAGATAGTGCATCGGTTTCATTGTCTGTCCTTTGTCGACAAGTCTTGGCTTTTGAACCTGCCCAGCGGCCACTGGGCAGGTTCTCTTATTTGACACCGGTCATCGTCACGCCCTGAACGAACCGCCGTTGCGCGGCGAGGAAGACAAGGATGAGAGGTGCGGTGACAAGGGTCGCGCAGGCCATCAGGGGACCGAACGCGTCACCACCGGCCTGGCTCCGGAAGAACAGAAGTCCAAGTGTCGGAGGGGCCAGATCGATGGAGCGGATCGCGATCATCGGCCAGTAGAGATCGTTCCAGTGGAACGTGACCGAGAAGACGGCGAAGGCGGCAATGGCGGGCAGCATCGACGGGACGATGATCCGCAGGGCAATCTCCCCCTCGGTCATCCCGTCCAGCCGCGCGGCCAGAAGGATTTCATCGGGAAAGCCCCGGATGAACTGGTGAAACAGGAAGATCGCGAAACCCGAGGTCAGGTAGGGTGCGATCATGGCAAAGAAGGTGTCCAGCAGGTTCATCTGCGCAAGCCCCAGGAACACCGGCAGCGCCGTCGCCTGCGCCGGCACGGCCAGGGTCAGAAGAACGATCCCGAACAAGACGTTGCGCCCGCGGAAATCGTACTTTGCCAGCGCGAAGGCACAGGTGACCGTGGTCAGGATCTGGGCCGCGAGGATCGCCCCCGTCATCAGCACGCCGTTCAGCATGAAGTGCAGGACGGGGGTGTCGAACAGGGCCCTGCCATAATTCTCGGCAGCGGAGACCCAGAGCGGCGGCGCGTTCTCCATCGCGCCGAAGATGGCGCCCGTGCTTTGCAGCGAGGCACGCCACATCCACAGGAACGGATAGAAGATGATCGCGGCGCCGAACATCAGAACGGCATGGGACCCGGCGCGCCGGATCTGCGCGCGGGCGGAGTTCGGTTTCAATGCTTCGTCCTCCGGTTCGAGTAGATCACCTGCGCGGCGGAAAAGAGGCCGATCAGAATAAGATAGACGACCGTCAGCGCGCTGCCGTATCCCGCCTTTAGACCTTCGAACGTGTCAGTGTTGATCTTGTAGAGCAGCATCTCGGTCGCACCGTAGGGTCCGCCGTTGGTGAGCACCGCGACGGTGTCGAAGACCTGGAACGCCTGGATGCAGCTCAGGATCAGCACCACCAGCGTGGTCGGCGCCAGAAGCGGCCAGATGACATAGCGCATCCGGTCCCAGAGCCCGTCGATCCCGTCCAGTGAGGCGGCCTCGTCAAGCTCCTTCGGGATCACCGTGAAGCCGGCGAGAAAGAGGATCAGGTTGAAGCCGATCAGCCGCCAGATGCCGATGATTGCAAGTCCGATCAGGGCGAGGTCGCCGTCGGCGAAGAAATTCAGCCGCGGCAGCCCGAGGGCCCCCATCAGGTCTGCCAAGGGACCGATGTCTCCGTTCAGAAGATAGCTCCACACGATCGACATCGCGGTGAGGGTGCTGGCCACGGGCAGGAAATAGATGATCTCGTAGAACCGGCGCGAGCGGCGGCGGCTGTTCAGCAAGGTCGCCAGAAGCAGCGCGCCGAAGACCGAGGCCGGCACGACGAGCGCGGTGTAGACCGCGCTGTTTTTCAGCGCGCCCCAGAAGAACGGATCGTTCAGAAGCCGCGCGTAGTTGTCCAGCCCGATGACGTCCATCGACAGCCCGCCAAGACGGTAATCCGTCAGGCTGACCCATCCGACCATCAGCACCGGCACGACGACGGTCGCCAGCAGGAGAAGGAAGGCGGGCGCGGAGAAGGCATAGGCAAAACCGGCATAGCTCATCGGGCGCCGTGCGCGCCGCGCGGCCGGGACAGTCCGCTCCATCGCGGCATCAGGCAGGGATGTCATCGCCTGCCCTCCGTTCTGCCGCGGTGGTTGCCGTCATCGCACAGGCCATACGCTGGCCTTCGCCATCGAACAGCATCGCACGATCAAGCTGCAGGCTGAGCGACAAGACCTCTCCGACCCTGCCGCCCTCTGTCAGGGCCGCGAATTCGTCGCCGCGCAGCTGCACCCGGATCCAGTCGGTGCCAAACGATCTGCCGTCACAGCGGATCATCACCTCGGAGCCGGTGAATTCCACCTGTGCCACGGGCAGCCGCATTGCGGCCTGCGCAGAAGACACGGGGCGCAACGCCTCGGGACGCAATGCCAGCGTGGCAGGGCCGTCGCCTGCGCCTTGCGCCGCGATGCCCAAGGGCGTTTCGCCCGCAGACAGCGCCCCATCGCGCAGCTCGACCGGGATCTCGTTGATCGCAACGGAGCCAACGAACCGTGCCACGCTCAGACGCTCCGGGCGGTTGTAGATCTCGTGCGGGGCGGCGCACTGGCACACCTCGCCGCCTTCCATCACCGCGATCCGGTCGGACATGGCCATGGCTTCCGTCTGGTCGTGGGTGACGTAGATGAAGGTGATGCCGGTGCGCCGGTGCAGGTCCGCGATTTCCTCGCGCATCTGGATACGCAGCTTGGCATCGAGGTTCGACAGCGGCTCGTCCATCAGGAAGACGGATGGCTGGCGCACCATCGCACGCGCCACGGCTACGCGCTGGCGCTGTCCGCCCGAAAGCTGCGAGGGCTTGCGATCCAGCAGGGCACCCAGCCCCGTCTGTTCGGCCACGCGATCGACCTCTTTGGCGATCTCTCGCCGCGCCTCGCGCACCTTGCGGCTCAGCCAGCCTGTCCCGGGCTGACGTTGCGCCAGGCTCAGGCGGCTCATCTCCAGCGGGACAGAGATATTCTGGCGCACGGTCATGTGCGGGTAAAGCGCGTAGGACTGGAACACCATGGCGACGTCGCGGTCCTTCGGCGCAAGGCCCGAGACCTCGGTATCGCCGATCAGGAGCTTTCCGCTGTCGGCGCCATCGAAGCCCGCGATCAGGCGCAGCAAGGTCGACTTGCCGCAGCCCGAGGGGCCGAGAAGCGTGAGGAACTCGCCGGGGCGCACGTCGAGATTGATGCCCCGCAAGACCGGAGTGCTTCCGAAGCTCTTCTCAAGATGCTGGAAGGTGAGTGTCTGACCTGCCATGTGGCGTGTCTCTCCTTTTCGTTTGCTGTGCGCTGCCGGATATCTGCAGCCCGCCGGGCGAAGCCGCGGCCTGCGGGGCGGGATTTAGGGGGCTTCGGTGACAAACGTATGACGGTCAGGAAATTAGTTTCTAGAAAATAGAGTTGATATTCATTAACTTAGCCGCCATTAATATCTTTTAGGTTACAAAATATTGCCAGCTGGGAGGCCTCCCGGCGGAGGAGGCACGAGGCAATGGATCAGCTCAGACCAGCAAAGAAGCCCATCCGCGGGGCAAAGGGATACCCCCGCCGCCCCGAGCTTTCGCGGGCGCGGATCTTGGATGCGGCGGTGTCGGAGTTCGCGGAGCAGGGCTTTGCCGGCGCGCGGGTCGACGCGATTGCCGCCCGCGCCGAGATCAACAAGCGGATGATCTACCACTACTTCCATAGCAAGGACGGGCTGTTTCAGGCTGCGCTTGAAAAGGTCTACACGGATATTTGGGCGGCTGAATCCGAGCTTCACCTGGAGGACATGCCGCCGCGCGATGCGCTTGCCGCGCTGGTCACCTTTGTCTGGAACTATTACCGCGCGCACCCGGAGTTCATCACCCTTCTGAACACGGAGAACCGTCTGAAGGCCGTGCATTTCAAGAACTCGAAGGTCATCCGCGACGGGGCCTCCGGCTCAAAGTCGCTGGTCGATGACGTTCTGGCGCGGGGCGTGGCGACGGGAGAGTTCCGGCCCGGGATCGATCCGGTCCATCTCAGCCTGACGATCACATCGCTGTGCTACTACTACCTGACCAATCATGCGACCAGCGCCGTCGTCTATGGCCGCAAGTTGACCACGCGCGCAGCGCTGGACGAGCGGCTCGCGTTCAATATCGAAGCGGTCCTTTCCATCGTGTCAGCCTGAGACTGCCACGCGCGCGGATGCCGTGATTTCGGGCAGCCGCACTTGCACCCTCGACGCGATTGCGCGCGTCGGTCACGCAATGATCCAAGGCCGCAAGCCGGCCCACCTTGGCGCCTTGAGCGCCATGATGGTGCCGATGCAGGTCCGCGCCGGTGCCCGAGGCAGCGATCGCAGCCCGGGGCCGGGGCGCCCCTAGTCTGAAACGTCGGGGTCTCGATCCTGGCTCTTGTAGCTGTACCTGAAGTCGCAACACGGAGAGCCTTCCATGATTGTCTGCGTGCGCTCGAGCTTGATGTCCTTGTTGTAGCCCTCGGGGAAGACATAGTCCCGGTTGCACGACAGCAGATGACCGATATCGCCAAGACAAGCGCCAGCTCAGGCGGCACCCGGCCACCCCGTCAGGAGAAAGGGTCTCGCGCGACCCGGCGGGGGCCGCGCGAGACGTGTCGTCAGTCGAAGCGCAACATGCCGCGCACCGTGTCGGCCAGAGCCTCGATGGTTTCGCGCGGGTCCGCGCCCTCGATGATCTCGAGCAGGTCCGCCGCGATCAGGTCGGTCACCGCGACCCCCTCGGTCCCCGGGTAGGCGTACCAGGGGCCAGCGTATCGTGCGACCTGCTCATGGGCGACGCGGGCGTTCGGATTGGCCTCGTAGAACCCGCCCAGGTAGCTCTCATCCTCGACCACGAGCGCGTTGGTGGGGGCGTAGCCGGTCGTCTCGACGATGATCTTCTGCGCTTCGGGGCTGGTGACGAACGAGATGTAATCCCAAGCCGCCTGCTGGGTCTCGGCATCGTCGGTCAGCATGACGATGCCCGAGCCGCCGGTGGGCAGGTAGACCTCGTCATCGGCCGCGACGATCGGCATCGGCTTTACGGTCACGTCAAAGCGCCCGTCGGCACCTTCGCTGAAGCGCGTCATCAGCGAAGAGCTTTCGAACATGATCCCCAACGTGCCGGCCGGGAAGGCCTGACGGGCATCGTTCTCGCTCATCGACGACATGCCCGCCTCTGAGGCGAAGCGGCCATAGAGCGATGCCGCCGCGATGCCGGCGTCGTCGTCGAAGGTGATATCGGTCTCGTCCGCGGTCATCGGACGGCCGCCATGCGCGCCGAGCAGCGACTGGAAGCGCCAGTCATGCGGGGCGATCCAGACGCCCTCGGTGGTCGAATCGAGCGCGTCGATCTGCGCGGCCAGCTCGATGATGCCGTCGAAGTCGGTGGGGAAGTCCGCCATCGAGCCGCCGGCGCGCTCGACGAGGTCGGGGTTCACGTACATCACCAGCGTCGAGGCCGAGGTGCCGAGCGCGTATTGCTGGTCATCGAACTGCCCCAGCGACAGCAATGCGCCGGTGTAGCCCGCGGCTTCGGGATCTTCGGGCAGGAACGGGTCGAGCGGCTGGGCAAGGTCACGCGCCTCGAGCACGCGCCAGAGGTTGAGCCCGACCCATGCGACGTCGGGTGCGGTGCCGGCAACGGACTCGCGCAGCAAGCGCTGCACGCCGTCGGAATAGCCCTCGGCCGGACCGTCGAGCGAGACGGTGACATCGGGATGAGCCTCCATGAAGGCTTCGGCAAGCGCGTCCTGGGTGTCGGCCCAGATCGTCGGAATGGCGTAATGGACGCGCAGCGTGGTCTCGGCGCTGGCGGTGGTTGCGGCAAGGGCGAGCCCGAGCGCGAGGAGGGCGTGTTTCATGACTGTCTCCGTAGGGGATCGTTCAAGAG
>Ga0114905_1000431_pt1 | contig 26615 bp, 29 predicted proteins | sample MalvireepMed_b05_FD_83499 | JGI IMG/M metagenome (GOLD analysis project Ga0114905, IMG submission 83499) | Marine viral communities from the Global Malaspina Expedition - Malaspina viral metaG DeepMed_b05 | ecosystem: Environmental > Aquatic > Marine > Oceanic | place: Mediterranean Sea...
AAAAAGGAGAATTAAATCCATAAACAAAGATTAAATTCTCTGCTAATTTTCTAAATGCCGGCAGGATCTCCTTGACATAAAGATTTTTTTGCGTTTCCTCGCACTCCAGTTTTTGATACTCTGTTATCGCCCGTTGTGTATTTTCATTGAAATACATGTTTCTAGGCTTCCCTGGACGGCGCCTAATCTTGCGTCTACCCTTCAACACGATTATCAGTTTCTATGCTATCTTCATCAGGTGTAAAATCTTCGGAGAGCGCAAAAGCAATCTGGTGTAAGGCATCTCGAGTCTCTTTTACATCTGCTAGAACTCTTCTAACTTCAGGGCTGTCATAGAATAGTGGTCTTTCACAAATTGACGAGATTGACATGTACTTCTCGTCAATTATAGCGAGGGCTTCTTCTAACGCATCCTGAAATCTTAGTATGAGCATTCCAAACTTCAGCACATAGTACATCGAAAGTCCAAGGAAAACAGTCAATAGCGCAATACATATGTATGAATAAGTCAAACCAATACTTCCCCTAACACACTATCATATTTTCGAAATACCGCTTTCTCAGAGTGCGTTTTCTTCAGGGTTTCTGATAAATCATTCGCCCACTTTTTAGGAACGGCATTGCTCTGTCTAAACTTTCTAAGTGCTCGTTTAAATGAAACCTCCTGGACCTCAGCCCATCGAGAGCCTGGAACAAAAATGTTGTTGTCATGTCTAGACTCATGTATTTCAACCAAGTCATAATCTAGCTTAATCCAGCGGCCGGCATTTAAGAACTCTGTATGGGCAGACCAATTCGTGGCAATCACAGGTAACCTCGCCACTGAGGCTTCCAGCAAGGGTAATCCGAATCCTTCACCACGCGTAGCAGAGACCAAAGCCCTTACTTTAGGGTTATTATAGAGCGAGTTCATGTCCTTTCGAGACATGTCACCATGTAATAGATAAATCCTGGGGGCAACGTCGTGGCCGAGTTCTCGTAACAAACCTTTTAGCATCCCCTCTGTGAGAGACCTATCAATCGTCGTCTCCCGACCTCTATTAGTCTTGATTATCAAACCTACATCATTATCGTGACTAAATTCCTCAACAAACCACTTTATGAGATGGAATAGATTTTTTCTATCAGTGTCCGGAGTGAAGCCAGTTAAGACACCAACAGTTAAAAAATTAAAGTCTGTTTTTAAATCTAATTCCAGGGGATCAGGTTCCTCCTCAAGCTCCGAAAAATAGTGCTCCGGCACGACCACAATAGGAGTTTTACTCGACGCTGAGCTCTCTAGAGTTTTTTTTATGTGAGACGATGGAACTATCACTAAGTCCATTTTATCACAGTGCACAGCTGTCCACATAGGATTACATTTATCCGTCTCAACAGCTGCTGTTACACCCACATTAAATTCAGCTAAAGATGCATCCCATTCATTTGGGAGTTGAACTTGAAATGAGATATCAAATTTTTGGCCAGGTTGCGATGTACTTCTTCTCATAGCTTCACCAGACAAACTATTATATCCAGTCTCACTAACATCCCATGGTGTGATCCCCCATGGAACAACCTGTGCTACGACATTTAAGTTCGGTTTTGTTAAGAGATATTTGAATATTTGACGACAGTGTTCTCCATATCCGGATTTACTTAATAAAGGCGCCCTGATCACTACGCTTTTCATTTTATCACCTCATTGAATGACCAACGTCTGGTTCGTTGGCTCTTCCAAGATTCCACTAACTCCGACAGTGTCTCGTGCCAGCGATCAATTGTATGTTGATAGTTGAATTCACTCAGCACATAATCTCTGGTCTTTTGTCCTAACGCTTCTCTTTCCTTGGTCGGCATTTCGTATAATTTCATGATCGCATTGGCAATATTTTGAGTATCACAGTAATCTTCGTATATAAAGGGAACCTGTTGTGACCCTACCAATGACCTAAAATCGATGTCAAGTGCTACGCCGTTCTCAGATCCGTCACGATGATCAACAACTTGACGGGTGAGGCCTCCCGTCTTAGCAGCAATGATCGGAACTCCACACTGCATTGCCTCTAGAGTTGGAAGCCCAAAGCCCTCAGCATACGAGATATTAACACATGCATCTGATATATTGTGCAGGATGTTCATCCTGTCAAAGTCCACCCGTTCATTTGAAAAAATAACACTTTCACTAATGCCTAGTTTATCTACAACTCCTAGAAGATTTGGGCCCTCCTGATCATTGGGATCTGTGTGTAACAAGAGAGAAGCATTATTCCTACCATGTTTCTCCTTCAAGTCTTTCATGAACAGGGACCAGGCCCATAGGAGATCATTTGGTCGTTTTCTTCTAGCGTTCCTGTTCACCCAAAAAAGGACAAAGTGATCCCTCCGAGGCTCCCCAAGAATCTCCACCTTGTGTCTGTGTTTTAGATTCTTGTCTAGAGGGTAAAATAAATCCGGCGGTAGTGCGTGTGGGATGAAGTTGGTCCTCCCCGGAGCCATCTTGGAGACGATCTCATATGTCAAATACGAGTGGCAGTTTATCAGGTCTGTTGCATCGTAAAGAGGCTTATTGAAGGTGGGCGCAGGATAATTGTCCCAAACGTGCCAATAGGCAATTGGACACACCTGATGTATCTCATCCTCCATCTCAAACAACCAGATGAAAAATCGAGGATCTGTAAAGAGTAACAACACATCTGGCTTCTCTATCGCCAGTGTCTGGAGTATTGTTTCTCTATCACCAAAACCGTCTATGGGTTTTATGATGAAATCATCATTGACCATAATCGTATCATAGTTTTTGTGCTTAACAGCTGCACCAAACTGTCTCACAGTCCAACACCCCTTCTCAATGAGTCCGTTTATTAAAAATCGACTTTGACAACCCACTCCTGATGTGCTCAGAGCGTGGTCGGATAACATTAAGATCTTGAGCTTTTTAGACATACTGAATTCTATCGATCTCTTTTACACAAGTAAAATTATGGGCAGTATTCAGTGTCCTTGAAGGCACAAAACATACAGGAATCTCTATTCTTAAAAAAGAACCGCTTATTTACAGAATGAATCATATTGTTAACTAATTTTAAAACCTTTTCAATAGCTTTAGGCCCGGCAGACACACGAAAAAGCTCGCACATGTTACCAGGCTTCCCGCCTCTCTTGAGAAGAATAAAACCACAATTCACGTCTTTCAAAGGAATGTTGTTCTTAGTGGCCCAATAGTGTTTATAGAGAATGATCTGTGACTGCGTCAAAACATCCTGCTTTTTTCTTCTATCCCAGCCATAAGACTTTGCTGTCTTCCAGTCTAAAATCCAATACTTCCAGTCTCCGTTTTTCTTGGGCATCTTTATGATCACATCAATGAAACCCTTGAACTTCATGTCCTTGCTTTCAATGTTCTCATAGAGCTCTTCCTCAGCAGAAACTGGCTCCCACCCAGGGAAAGTCTCATCTAAAAACTTGGGCACATCGTCCCACATATTTGATGCCCACTCGCACCACTCTTCAACAGGATGATACTTGTACCATCCGGGCTGTTTCTTCACCCACTCCGGATCATCAAAACCGTGCTCTTCCCAAGCTGCGCGAATTTTTTCTAGGAGCTTCTCTTTTGGAACTGTCTTAGTGTTAAGATAACTCTCGCATCCTTCATGTACGTTCGTTCCAAAATCCAAGTAGGGTGACGGTTCAAAAACTTCTATTTTGTCTATATACAATAGTTTGTGTCTAAAAGGGCACTCTTTCCAGTTTCTCACTTCTGAATAGGAGACATGCGACTTTCCAGTTGGGAAATTATTCATGATAAAGTATAGACTTGATTAAACAATTATTCACCTACTTTTAACAGATATTCCTGGATTAAGGTGTGCACAGCCTTTGGGACGTTTTGTTTCCAGGTCTGGTCACCCGTTCTTATACCTTCCCTAATTTGTGTCGCCGAAATTCGTCCAATATTGTTCGGTGGGACAAATTCGTTCACTTCATATCCAACGCCTCTCCCAAAATTAACACTCTCGATATCAGAAATCGCGATAATTTCAACATCCGAATTCTCATATGCCACATTTAATATGTGCATCGTCTGTTCTGTAGTTAAAGGATTGGCCTCATCTGGTGGTATATCTCGAACAGCAATTAGAATCGATTTTTTGGCCAGGAGTTTTTGGTCAATCAACCACTTGTGACCATTGTGAAAGGGCTGCCATCGCCCAACAAACATAGCCCGTTTCATTTCATTCTCCTTTTAATTTCTCTCTCAACTCGATCAACACACTCTTTTAGGGACATTTCATGAGTGTTGACGTACACATCGATACTAGAAGGCGCGTCGAATGGATCAGAGATTCCTGTAAATTGTGGAACATGTTCAGGATCCTCAGGCGGCAACAATGCCTTTCTATACAGTCCTTTTGTATCCCTTTCTATCGCGACCTCAATTGGCACGTCGACAAACACTGCCATGTGCCGACCCGGGTGTGTTCCTAAAAATTTTCTCGAGGCCTCGTATGGATTGATTGCAGCCACAATTGCAATCTTACCCTTAGCAGCAATTTTATGTGCAACGAAAGTGAGTCTTCTTATATTTTCTATCCTATCCTCTCGAGAAAAGCCTAGATCCGAACATAGATTGATCCTATAGTCATCCCCGTCTATGACCTCTACATCATGCCCCTGTCTAAACATTTTTTGAGCTAATGCCTTAGCGATGGTAGACTTTCCAGCACCAGAGAGTCCAGTAAACTGAACTGCAACTCCTTTGAGCCTCCCCCATCTAACTCGATCCCAAATTTTCTCATGGAGATAGTACAGAATTATTTGAAGTCCTGTATATGATACTGCGACAATCCCAGCTGACTTCATAGATCTGGTCATCATATAACTTATGGTGGCCAAGCTCAAAAAAGCAATGAACCTCCAGATCAATGATTTAGTAAGTTGTCGTAAATTGCTGGTCATCCAAGGCCCCCTAAATTATGTTAACTCCCACCACTGCAACGTTCTCTCCAGGCCTTCCCAAAACCTAACTTTGGGTTCGTATCCTAGTGCAGCTACAGTTTCAGATATGTCAGCTTGTGTGTGCATTACATCTCCAGCACGGAACGGCTCCTGTCTGATGCTGAGTGCTCCGAATCTTTTTTCAAAGTATTCCAGTATCTGGTTGTTTGATGTTTTATCGCCACACGCGACGTTAAACGTCTCGCCAACAAAACTTTGTTTAGCACGCATTGCCAGAATATTAGCACTGACAACATTGTCAACGTAGCACATATCACGTGATTGTTCACCAGACCCATCCTTTCTCATTTCTGTTCCATTCTTAATTGCATGACACCAAGCAGAAACTGCTGTTGAGTAAGCAGAGCCTCCAAACTGCCCAGGGCCAAAAACATTAAAATATCTTAGACTAAGAGCATCAAAATTGGAACGTGCATATAGTTCACAAAACATCTTAATAGCATCTTCCACACAGCTCTTTTGCCATGCGTAAGGTGACTTAGGAGATTTAGGATGTGAGACCGGTGTGGGTAAAATATCGGCGCCGCCGTAGACCGATGAGGAAGAAGAGAAGATGAATCTCTTCACATTTCCAACACACGCCTCCAAAAGCTGTATAGTCCTGTTGATATTTACATCTGTAGTCTTGGCCGGCTCTTCTACAGAATAGCTAACTCTTGGAATAGCTGCCACGTGAAATACCGTGTCAAACTCCCTTAACTTCACCCTGCGTAAAATATAAACATCAGAAAAACAGGATTCCACAAATTCTACTGCAGGATGTTCCTTAATGAACTCCAGAATATCTGCTCGGCAACTCGACATGTCGTCAACGACTGTTATTTTATCCTGTGTCTTAGATAACGCATCTACTAGATTAGATCCTATAAATCCGCATCCTCCGGTAACTAATATATTGGCCATTTTATCCTTAGTATGATGTTATCATTTCTCGCAAATTAAACTTGGGAGACCAGCCTAATTCATCAATTGTCTTCTGTATATCTGCCAGTGTCTCCCCCACCTCAGCCGGGCGAGCAGGTATATAAATTCGCTCCTTACCCAGCATATCAGCCACTTGGTTTATTGAATAGTTCTTTCCAGACCCAACATTGTAAATTCCAAATTTCAGACCTGGTTCGTCCAGACTCATTGCACAGATGTTCGCATTGACAACATCAGAGATGTAAGTGAAATCTCTCTTCTGGCTACCATCACCCACAATTGTTATGGGTTTTCCTTCCCTGATCTGACGTTTAAATAAACCTATAACCGGTGCATACCTCCCCTTCAAAGGTTCTCTTGGGCCGTACACATTGAAATATCGCAGAACAACCGTCTGCACTCCGTGCAGTTGTGCGTATAACTTGCAAATCTGTTCTCCCATCCACTTTGACATTGAGTAAGGATTTAAACAATCTACGGGCATGTTTGGAGAGAACGGAATTGCATTCTGATAGCCGTATAGGGATGATGTGCCGGAATATATGATTTTCTTGACAGCGTTAATTCTGGACCACTCTAGGACCCTCTGTGTACCTATTACGTTGACCCTGAAGCACTCCTCAGAATTTCCTATAGACGGTTGAATTCTGCTCCGTGCTGCCAAGTGAAAGACGTAATCAACACCCTTGAAATAGATCCACAGTCATCTTCGCTAATGTCCTTAATATGACAGGTAGTGTTGTCCTTATCCTCATGAAGATAAAATCGATCATTCTCAGGCGCTGACAGGTCATCAATCACAATTATACGGTGTCCTAAGCTGTAGAGCTCATCAACAACGTGACTGCCAATAAATCCACATCCGCCTGTTACTAGGCTAGTCGTCATTTTGGCTTACTGCGCCTGGTATGTCATACCAATCTAAATTTGATCTAACTTCCTTATTTTTTTCCCAGGCCGCCTGCATGACACAAGGATTAATGCCCAACGCTTCCGCCCGTTTTATCATCGCATTGATGTCCTTGGGAAAGCACTTTCCTCCGAAACCAAAATCACCATCATGCCCTGGTACATCAATATGCGAATTGCCAATTCTACCATCAGCAATAAACCCCTCGATGGACTCGTTCCAGTTGCCGCCAGCTGCCTCACAGATCTGATACATCTCGTTCATAAAGGCGACTTTAGTCGCAAAAAAACAGTTAGCCATGTACTTGATTAACTGTGCAGTTGCAAAGTCAGTTCTAATAACTTTGGTGTAAGGAAATCGTGTTCTATAGAGCGCTTCTACCACGTCCAGGGCCTGGGTACTATCTCCGCCTAAGACAATTCGTGATGTATTGATAAAGTCCAACCTCGCCTTTCTCTCAGTCAAAAACTCAGGATTAAAAACCAGATTCATCCCCAAAAATTTTGCAGCAAGGCGTTCGATCGTGCCAGGCACGACAGTCGATTTAATAACGATCACTTGATCATCCACTTTTACAGAAGGGATAACTCGCGCATCCTGATGTAGCCTGTTTATTTCTTCGACAACTTCTTCGACAATTGATAGATCACACTCACCTGATTCGAACATGGGTGTCGGTACACATAAAAAAATAACATCACACTGTTCAACAATCTCCCTAAGACTGTGGGTTGATTGCTTGGGATTCTTGTCATTAATGAGTATGTCATCAACGTGTAATACAAATCCATGAAGAACAGCAGATCCAACAAAGCCGTTTCCAATAATCCCTATTTTCATTTTATTTCCCTGTATCATGACAGAATCTAGTACTCCCTAATACTGTCAAACTGATTTTCACGAGGAGACAGTATAGAAATTCTTCCTATTAAAGAGTATTTACACCCACTAATCATTTTTTTTGTATAATGAGGATGAGTTATAGATCCGGGAAAAATAACCATATGTCCCACCTCCAAATCTTTCATGTTCCAATTTTGTCTTGGAAACACTGTTTCGCAACCTTCAAACTCATCATTTAGCTTTACAAACAAAGTGATCAAAGAATTATCACTATGTAGCTTTAACTTAGTCTGGCCTAGGCTGGAAAACTTTTTAATAAAAGGCACTGGATAACCCCGCCATAGTCTATTTTTTATGGCGGGAGTGAACGCTTTTAAGATCTCTGGCTCTATTATTTCCTGAACAACGGTGAGAAATGATTCACAGAGCTCGTCCCCGGCCGGAACTTTGTGAATCAATGTGTCGTAATTTCCGTTTTCGTCTACATCAAAACCTAATTCTTCAAAAAGAGAAATAAAATATTTGCAGTATTCTTTAGTAAAAAACGGTGTTGAAAAAGTATCTTTGTCTATGTATGAAAATTTTCCTATGTCTCTGTGGATTCCTTCGTTTATCTTCAATCTCATCTCCACATTTTTTAAACGGATACAGTGGGCTCAATATTGATTGTTCTGTGCTCTCTTCTAAATGCTTCCCATGGAGAATTATTAGTGTCTACATCCAATTCCTTATTGTAAATGTATCTTCTCATCAAGCCGGAATTCATATACCTGAAAAAGTGAAAACAATCTGTTCTATTATTTTCCCTATCTTTCTTTATAGTCGCACTAACAGTGACAGAATTTCTACATTTTAGCTCTACTGTTTGAGGAAGCACCAATTCATAATCCCTTATTGGGTATCTGTATCCATCTCTAACCCATTGAAAAATATCATACTTGCTTTCTATCTTGATATCAGGAACGAACTCTTTGAACGGATCAATCATTAACTTAATTGCCAGATCGAATAAGAAATCTACCTCCTTCTTTGCCTTTGGCGATTCACTTAGAAAAATTATAGCATCTGCCAATTCTCTTAGAAATTTTTTATCGGGATCTTTTAACATATACTTGACAAGATAACCAAATAAACCTCTAGCCTTTCCTATTCTGACTAGTGACTCTTTGTCCTCCTTGAATTCTTCAATCCTCTCACGAATAAAATCATATAGTTCTTCCTCCGAATTGTACATGTTGGCAGTGTATGTTTTGACGTAAGTGTCAACTAACTCATTTGATACGGGAAATACTTCAGGATTGCCTAGTATGTGATCGAAAAGATCTGTGGGCTTTATGTTCATGCTACTAGCGTAGTATATAAGTTCTTTTCCATATCCGAAATAGCTTAAAGTCAGAACCATTATCTGGTATTTTAAGAAGGTTTTCCATTCTTCGAAAGTATAATCCTTAGATTGAACTGCAATCTCATCCCTTTCTAACGAAAATACGTCTTCGTAAGAAGTGACAGCATTTTCTGCCAGCATAAACTTGCCAACATACTCATTTTCTCTTCTCATTTCTGGTCTATTTAAATCGGATCCTTTAAGCAGCCATAGCGGGTTCATTGAGACTGAGTCAAAACCGTAACTTAGCGTAGTATCAATGACATTCTTCCAAGACGCCAGAGATTCTCCAGGAAGGCCAAAAATCAACTCGGTACCAGTTGATAAACCATTTTTTCTACAAAATTCAAGAGACACAATAGCTTCTTTATGTTTGGCAGAGACTCGCTTGGTCACTTTAAGAACCTCTTTGGTCGTTGTTTGAAATGATATAACATAGGTCATTAAAGGCTTGAGGATCTTTCCAACTTCTCTTACCCTGTCTGTCTGCTTCTTAGCAGAATAAACTTTTAGACCTGCCGGATAGACATTGGTTTCAAAATTATGTCGAATAAATTTTGCCACTTCAACATCATGTTCAACGATACCAAAGTTATCATCAGAAAATCTAAGAAATCTATTCTTAGCATTTTTTTGTAAATAAAAAATTTCTTCTTTTAGCCGATCCAAGCTAAAGTGTCTAATTTTTCCGAACTGTGTTCCAGACACACAAAATCTGCATAGATAGGGACAACCTCGAATATTTTGTATAATTGGCATTAAAGTGGGATCTTCTAACAGAAGATCAAAAAATCCATTTAAATACGGTGAGGGTACCTCATCCATTTCCATAACTGCATCAAATGGACTACCGGTAATTAGCTCTCCTTCAAGAAGCGTCCTACACCCATCGATGGGAATCTCTTTAACTTTACTTAACCAGTCTTTTTCACCTCGAAAATTTTTGTACTGATTTACCAGGTTACTGAATGGTTTTTCTCCGTCACCGTATACGATATAATCAATTCCCTTATGCTGTTGCAACAATGGAATATTGTCTTTGGTGTGAATCTCCGCATTTGCGCCACCAAATATAATAAGACATGATGGATTTAACTCTTTTACTTTTTTTATTGTAGCCAGCGTTAGATTGTGATTCCAATCATAGCTTCCAAATCCAGCTATATCTGGGGGGTCATTTTTAATATCATCCCAGAATCTCTTGAAAGTTCTGTGTATCCTTATATCGACTGTGTCACCATGTATTTTTTTACAATAGGACGCAATAAATCCAACCCCTATGGGCACTGACTTATTATCAATGCCGTTTAGATCATTTGCTAAATCACAAAGGGAAATTTTTATTCTTTCTTTCTTCATGCCTGTCTTTTCTCAAGGTACGAAAGTATTTGATGAGATAGAACTTTATATCCGTGCACATTAGGATAAGCTAGGTACTTTTCCTTGTGCTTTACAAATAATTTATTGTCTACAAGATATTTCTTGTTTAAAATTACATCATCAATCTGTTCCACAGTACAACTCACACCCGCCCAAGAATATGAGTCTTTCCACCAAGGTCCATTTATGCCCTGGGGCTTTGGCGCGCCCGCCTTGACGTATACAAAGGGTGTGTCATATATTCCAAATTCAATTCCTATCCCGCTTTGATACGCGATTCCGCAAGAGACATAAGAATAACACCAGTGGGTGTCTATCTGTTCAAGTACTGGTAATTTTTTATCAGTGTACAGCTCGTATGACCATTTATTACCAACCCTGTCAGCTTTCCACCGGGCGTACTCATTTGGATGAAGTTTTATGATTAGATTATCTACCGAATCGCACACTTTTCTGTACACACTCTGCGCGCTTGGATCATCATGTAGACACTGAATTGCCGTCGGTAAATAGACATATATGTCCTTATTTGCATCTAGACCGTACTTCTCACAAAACTCCTCTCTGCTTAGATCCTTTGGGAGTCCCTCTCCTGTCTTGTCAAATAAAAAGTTATTGGAGAACATAATATTTTCAGGTATCTTAAATCCTTGCGAAGTGTCACACTCTAGATGCAATTCATTGATGTAGCATGATACATCGGCGCCCTTGTAATAAAAATCTCCAAATACCTTTGACACCTGAAATACTAGCGTGCCCTTATTTTTTACAAAATTTATTATTCCCTGGTTAACCAACTTTCCACAACCAAACACCGCGATATCGCATGGGTGTTGATCAAAAATTTCGACTGCATTCCTCTCATCTACTAATACTGTGCCCTTTTTGTATTCATCCGGATATAAACTATAGTATTCTTCCTCAATGCCATGGGGGCCACCTCCTGGACCGTGTTTGATCATGAGTAAAGAATTGCACTTTTTATTGAGTTCCTTGTTTAGAAGGAGGTACTTGTGCACGTGTTCCTTCCTCACCTCCTCAAAGTACATTATTATATCAAAACTCATATCACTTCCTACGTCTGCCGAAATCCTCTAAATTCAGTATCTTTGGTGCCATATACATGTTGATTTTGAGAAATATAGCTTTCTTGCTTTTTACAAAAGTGATCCTTTATAAGTTCTTCGTTGGCCTCTCGCAAAGCTTCATGAAAATCATCATCAGATAGATTAGTAAAATTAACCGCCAACAAATCAGAGTTTGTGTGTTTATTCTCGTAAAAATCTCGTGCTGGATCAGCCTTATCGATCAATCCCTTGGATATGGCTATGTGATACAAGGGAGACCCGGGATACGGAGTGACAGGACGAATTGTTCTCAATTGAAGCTTTTCATACTTTTTTAGGAAATTGACTGCCTTCCAAAGAGTCTTCTTATTCTCTCCTAGGTTACCCCAAATAAAATTCAATCCAGGCGATATTCCGGCATCATAAGTTTGTTCCACTCCTTTGACAATCTGTTCCACATTTAATCCCTTTTTCATATTTTTTAAGATCTGATTATCAAAAGCCTCAATACCAAAATTAAGGTACACACAGCCGGCCCTTTTCATTGTTTTTAAAATTTCTGGCGTGCAGTAATTCAATCTGCCGTTACAGTCCCACTTAAATTTTAATCCGGTTCTTTCCTGGTATTTTATAAACGCCTCTGCCAGCTCCATTGTTCTGGGTTTACTAACCATCAAAAGATCGTCCGAAAATGCAACATATGTGATTCCATAATTTCTCTGTAGAGCTTCTATTTCATCTAAAATTCCTTCTGCTGTTCGTGGGCGAAAACCGGTGTCCATTCTATAGCAGAAATTACATTTGAAAGTACAGCCCCTGCCAGATAGGACAGGTTGAACAAAGTCAGTGTTATTACAGTTTGGCATTCGTAAAAGTCGATAATATTCCATGGGAAAGTCATCATATGCCGGTGTGGGTATCCTGTCTAAGTTTTCTAACTCAGACGCTGGAATTAGTGGTCGTGCGGGATTGACTGTAACTTTATTACCCTCTCTCCATGCAATGCCAGGAATGTTGTCATAGGACGAATTATTCACAAGTGCAGCAAATACTTCTCTAGTAGTATCTTCTCCCTCGCCCATAACCACAACATCTGCCTTAGTTTTTTGAATAAAGTACTCTGGCTCCGGAGTTGGGCCGTACCCACCGATCACATATAGTCTTGGTCGATTTTTTGAATTTTCAATTGCCTTTGAAAGACCCACCAATCTTTTGAACTGCCAATATCCTCCAATCACACTAATGCACACAGCATCATACTTTTCACGTGTATCTAAAAAGTAAGTTAAGTGCTCATCTGGATAGTGGTGGATATCTTGATTGTACAGCTCAAGCTCATGACCTTCTTGTCTTAACACAGCAGCGACATACCCCAGGCCCTGTGGAAACCACGTCATGTATGAACCGTTATCGTATATCACTAACAGTATTTTCAAACCATCCGATTTACTAGCAACTCTATTTTCTCTTATGCTTTTAAGTTCATCAAAGGACTTAACTGTAGATTTCCCCTTCACAAGAATATCAAAGGACTTATCTGTAGACTTCCCCTTCACAAGAACATCAAATAGATCTTTCTTTTCCTTTCCACCCACCAAATCATGGAAATTACCTTGATCCATTGTAGTGGTGCTAGGCTCTAAAATATTGTACATATTCTTACGAATATTGGTGTCATCTCTTTTATATTCGTCTCTTCCAGAATGTTGTTCATCCAGACTCATTGTTTTCTCCCATGATCATTAACTTCACCTCTAGCAGCGTTCCATATAATTAGCTTGTCGCCGCCTACTTTAACAAATGCTCCTCTATAAGGCTTAGACAAAGCACGTATTTTTCTATAAATATTTTCAAGAGAGTCATGATTGAAGTTAATTTGATTATCCTTCAATTTGGGCTTTTTGAAAAAAGTTGCCTTTGACTCATCTTGTTTGTTGCGTGGTGCTCTACCTTTTAGCAAAAGTGGTACATATTTTCTAACTAATTTTTTTCCGACATTGATGACTTTTTCATACACGTCCATGGCGTGATCAGTGTCAGAAATTATAAAAGATTCTTGGCCGATGATATCCCCGTCATCTAATCCGTCGGAAAGATAGAACATTGTCACACCAGATTTGTTCCAACCCTCAAGAATAGAATTTATAATTGGCGCGGGCCCACGGCCCCGGGGAAGTAAAGTGGGATGAAATCCAACCCAACCGAACTTAGGAAGATTTAAAAGCTCCCTACTTACAACTTGCCGCCACCCACACATTATAATGAGATCCGGATTGATTTTTTGAATTTTTTCAATCGAATCCGATATTCTATCCACCTCTATAACTATTGATCCAAACTTATACCACTCAGCAGTTTCAATCCTGTCATACATGATTGTTCTAGAATTCTCAGCCAGGGTCATTATCGTAAGATCATCAGATACTAGATGAAATATCTCTTCCAGCAACTTTAGCCCAAGCATATTGGCTGATACCCATAAAATTCTCATTCCCAAAAATCCCTGACAACGATAAAAGCCTCTGCATAGTGACTACAAACATCCATTCCACGCTTAGCAGCTAATATTCGTATGCCCTCCGGACTCCTAGGGTGAGGATGGTCCATGACCTCTGACTCATAGATGCGAAACAACTGCACTTTCTTCTCTATGAACTCTCCAACATCGATATACATGTTGGGAGAAAATGGCTTGTTGTTCCACTCTGACGCTGATAGCGTCTCAAAACATCGGACCTTTATCTTTCTTTTGATTGGTCGTGTGCCTACCATTACAGCTTCGTAAACAAGTTGATGGTCCTTGTTGATATCATTCTCATAGTGTGTATAAACTATGTCCGGATTGACCTCATCAATGACCTTTGAGATCTTAGAATTGAACTCACCGGTAGGGATGGTATTTAATTTAACAGTTGGAAAGTTACAGAAAAATCTCTTCTTAGTGCCAAGAATTTGATCTACCTTTTTTGACTCCGTGACCTTCCTCTCAATATATTCTTCTGGCCATGTTCCTGAGTGCGCGGCTGTGACCACACACACAAATATTTGATCACCATTTCTGGCATGCCTCAAAAGTGTCCCACCACAACCCAGAATTTCATCATCAGGGTGTGCTGCCACCACTAGAACGTTACTCACCTTTGCTGTACCCTTCTAGAAAGTCAAGTATCCTATTGTTAGATTTTAGATCGTCCGCGGTGTATTTTACAACCTCTCTTCCCTTATTTCTGTTTCCAACCCTTATGATCTGCTCCTCCTTTAAAAAAAATGGAGCTTCATAAAATGAACACGAACTATTTGTTATGAATCTCTCACAATTCTTGAGTAATGAAATAAACTCTGTTTTCTCAACATTGTTGAAGATAGACACTCTGCCCTCTTGTTGAAGTTTGTTCCAAAGATCATAGAAAATTTCGAAATGGAGATCCTTGTTTCCTCTTATGATCACACATCGCTTATTCAAATCGATTAATCGACGGACCTCATGCATGTCGGACAAAGTTGCAGTCCTAGACAGTGATTGAGGATGCATAAGAATTAGATCGTATGATTCAAAAATTGAAGTACTCGCATTATCAATATTAATGTCACTCAGCGATGGATTAGGATACATGGCACTATTGACTGGGAGACCTAGAATTTCCAAGAGATCATCAGCGCGTTTCTTGCTCTTGTCAGAAAAACACACTTGCTTCGAAGTCATAATTGTAATAAGGTGTCTAAAGTAATCGTCCACAAGCGTAATCTTCCCTGAGAGGTCCCCCGCCGCTAGTTGATATATCTTTACACCTCGTATAAAAAATGCTAGACAGGCGAACATGATCTCCCTCCTGTCACCTATGACAACAACAAAGTCGATATTGTTATAGTCAACTTCTGCATAAGCGCAGTCATAGATTTTTGAAAGATTTTTATCCAAATGAATGTTCTTGATCAAAGCTGAGAGGTCTAATTCCTTATAGGCTCGTTTCCTTTCCCTCGTAGCTCGAATAATAGGCTCCAGAAGGGATTTCTCCGCTCTATTAGCGTAAACAAAGTAGATCATTTTTTGACAATTTTTACAGGGACACCGTACGCAACAGAGTCAGGAGGAATATCTTTGTTGACAAAACTGTGTGCGCCTACGATAGAATTTTTTCCAATTGTTACACCTGGCATAACAGTGGAATGCGAACCGAGACAAGCTGACTCCTCAAGAACCACGGCGCCCGACCTACCATCAATTGTGCTCACACTGTATATCGAACAATGAGACCCCACCTGACTTTCCTTTGATAATTTTACCCCATTTTTAGCGTTTATGTACGTGAATGCTCCGATATCACATCCCTCCTCTAGCACCAAATTCTCCGGCCACTGCACCATCCAATTCCACTCAGTGAGCTGATTGTGCTCTGGCTGTGGCATCTTCCAACCCTTAAATCGACCCATAAATCTAACTCCTCATTTTTCAAATATCTCTTGATTCTGCAGAATCGATTCTGCACATGTGAAATCAAAGAGATCATCAATGTCTATGGACTTCCACTTTTCCATCACAAAAGGAATCGTTGTGTCCTGGTAAAATGTTCTATGCCTCAAGAAGGAACTCACCTCGCTAATGTAAATGGACCCATTCGGATAGTAGTACTTTGTCTGAACTTGTTGTCGTCCCACAATGTTTCGTTGATCATTCTTATAAAATACTGTAGACTCGCAAAATTTTCCTGATTTGATTATCTTACAAAATGGCGGAGACATCCAAGTCGGAACTTCAGAGACTGATACACACGTACAACCAGCGGGGTCTTGGGTAACTACAGATATACACCTGTCAATATCACCCGTCGCCCTTATTGGAGAAGTTGGTTGTAGCAAAATAACATAATTGTATTTTCTCTTGCGTTTTTTTTGAAGAATATCGATAATGACATCAGATATCGGAACCTCATCACCTGACAGTTCTTCGATTCTTCGATCCACCTCCACATTAAGGTCCTCACAAATTTGAACAACATCAGGGCTGTTTGTACTCACAATGACATCATTGATGCGTTGACTTTTAAGTGCCTGATCAATGGTCCACTGAATTAGTGGCTTTCCCGCGATTGACCGCCAATTTTTTCCTGGCAACCCCTTGCTGCCTTTTCTTGCCGGAATTAGGGCTAGTACATTATTCTTTTTTAGCATTATCCTACTGAGACTTTCTCTTACTAATCACCATTTTTTATCCATGATAAAATCATTTCATCAAGTTCTTCATAGGACATGTAGTGATCTGATATGACATCTTTATTTTTCAAGCTTAGGTTGAGATGGTCATGATGATGAGGAACATTTCTTCCATGCTTGATAATGTAAAAATTATCTGTCTCTGTGCAGATCATTTTCTCTTGATGTGTCATGAGAATCTCATCTAATTTCTCCCCGGGTAAAAGTCCAGTCTCAGTCCATGAGAATTTCTCATTTTTACGCAAGATATAACAAATCCTTTTAGCTACATTGAGTATCTTCGCCTTGCTCATCTTTAAGATAAAAGTCTCATTCCCTTCAGAGATTTCTAGTGTTGTCAATATGAGCTTACAAGCCTGTTCAACGGACATGAAGTATCGAGAGACTTCCTTATGTGTTATGGAAATCGGTTGATTTTTTTTTAATCGATTGTAGAATATTTCAACCACAGATCCGGCGCTTCCAAATACGTTTCCAAATCGAACAACATAAAATTTTGCATCATTTTCTGGAATGGCAGGTGCATTTAGAAACATCTTCTCTGCTAATAATTTTGTGGTACCCATCACTGAGGAGGGGTTCGCTGCCTTATCAGTCGAAATAAGAATTGATTTTCTTACATTGTGAAGTCTCGCTAGGTCAACAATATTTTGAGATCCTTGAACGTTAGTCTTAAAAGCTTCGTCTGGATTATATTCACAGATTGGAACATGCTTCAAAGCTGCTGCATGAATGATTATATCAGAGCCTGCGACTGCTCTAGAAAGTCGCTCTTTATCCCTCACATTCCCCACTAAAAGTCTTATCTTAGAACTGTGAAGGGACTGCCCCAGCTTGTGAAGATTATACTCTGATATGTCAAAAGCCTTCAATACCTTAACATTACTTTTTATAATTTGTTTGCACAGTTGTGAGCCTATGCTTCCTCCTGCGCCTGTTACAAGAACAGTTTGACCCCTAAAATTAATCATAACATACTCCGCACACACTCGCATATTAATTCGATCTGCGCCTGGGTTATCTTTGGTCCGCATGGGAGGGATAGGGAAGATTGTGAAATCTCATGGGCAATAATATTGGGAGTTCTATTCAAGGCTGATGAGCCTGTTGAGAAAATCTTCTTAGATTCTATTTTTCTTTCTCGAAGTGCACCGTGAACTTTTTCCATCCTCTCAAAGGAGCCTAGATTAATAACCGACAGCCAGTAGTTCGGATCACAACCCGGGGTTGCCTTTTGAAATATGAGATGAGGGAGGAGATTTCTGTAAGTCTCATCTATTTTCTTCTTTACATCAATTATCTCATTTATTCTTCTTATCTGACTGTTAAACAAAGCTAATGCAAGAGGATGACACCGGTAGTTGTAACCTACATCGTTGTATTTGTATTCATCTCCCACCTTGGCCTGATTTAGAAGAGATCTAGCTTTCTCTAAAATAGTTTGATTATTCGCACTAATTGCGCCGCCACCAAATCCTGTCACGATCTTATTAGAGTTGAAACTCGTGACCGCAACATCACCATACTGTGCACAATTTTTCTCATAAAATTTAGTGCCTAAGGACTCCGCCGCATCAACTATTAACTTTAAGCCTCTCCATCTTGTGAGGTCTTGGAGCTCATTATAGTCGCAGGCATTTCCGTAAAGGTCAACTGAGATGATGGCCTTGGTTCTATCACTTAGTTTCTTCTCAGCGTCTCTCACATCAATACACCAAGTGTCAGGATCAATATCACAGAAGACAGGTGTCGCTCCTGTGTATAGGACAGGGTTCCAGCTGGCAGCAAACGTCAAGTCAGGAACTATAACCTCGTCTCCAGGACCAATTCCCATCGCAAGCAAAGAGAGATGCAGCCCAGCAGTACCTGACTCGCACGTTACAGTAGGTCTGCCCAGATAAGTGGAGAGATTAGATTCCGCACTCTTTAGAAGATTAGGTTTTTCCAAACCCACATCGAGAAATCTTTGAATTTCATGACAATCTGTTTCTGTTACTAGGGGTTCGTAGTTAAAAATCATCTATGCGTTATCTCCAAATCGTCCAACAATAATCTTTCTTAGATCTCTCTCCGAGTCTGTTGGGCCTATCGTTGTTCCGGACGAGATCTTCTCAAAATCGTCACAGAAATTTCGAATATCCCTCATCTCATGTGGAAGCATGCTCATGCGATTATCAGGGCCGGGGATGTCTCTATCAATCGTAAAATGCTTCTCTATCCAATGGGCCCCGTGAGTAACTGCGATCTTCGCGAAAGATGTACCTAAGCTGTGATCACTAATTCCAAAATTATCTGTTGATGGCATCATATCCCTTATGGCGAGCATTCTCGGAATACTGATGGACGTCAAGGTAGTTGGATATTCAGCCACACAATAAAGCATCGCAAAATCTTTTATTTCCTGTCCCAAAAGATTACACGCTGTTCTTATCTCCTCCATTGTTCCCATTCCCGTTGAGAGAATAATCCTTCCAAAGTTCTCACTTAACTCTGATAGCATTTTAGTGCTGGCAAGATCGCAGCTCGCAACCTTGATGGTGTCTAAGCCTAGTGTGGAAAGAAACACATTTCGCTCTCTATCAAAGCAGGTCGTTAAAAAGTTGACCCCAATTGAATTGCAGTATGATATTAGATCATGATGGTCCTGATCCGAAAGCTCCGATGCATTATAGAAATCACGCTTAGTCTTATATTGAAAAAATGGTCCCTCGTGGTCCCATGGTCCGGGAGGAATTTTTCTAGACTGCCAAGACTGAAATTTTACATAATCGACGCCCGATTCTTTGGCTGCCTGGGCCATTTCCCTGGCCAGGGTTAACTCACCATTGTGATTAGCGCCTATTTCTGCAATAATTTTAACTGTCACTTTATTCTCCGAGACTAATTTTCTCTAATGCTTTCGTACTCTACTGTGTTATCTTTTATCTCAAATTCATCATTTTCGGGATAGTAAAAAATATTTGAAGTATCTATTATGACTCTTTCATCCGTCGGGCCATCGAAATCATACCCAAATGCTTGAAGTTCTCTGTGACACTTTTTCATTACAATGTCGATAGTCTCATCAGTATATGCACTCTTATATGCCTCACTATCATTCATTTTCCCGCCGCCTGCCTTTGTGCTATCGAGCCTTCTGTACAAAGTACTGGGAGGTTTTTCACCAACAGCGCCATATAGGCACTCCATGCCGGCAACAAGCTTCTCAGTTCTTAAGACGTAGGGCGTGTAACACTCTCCAGAACTTTTGAAAAGTTGAAAATATAGAAACTTTCCAAAATATGGTATCAGATTTTGGGCATCATCGCTAAACCACGATTTAATAAAATTACTAAAGTCACTATGAGTGAGATTATACGATAAAGAAATCAGTCCAGCGTCTGCATCTCCGCCATGGCGTTTGATGTTTGATTTTGCACACAGAAGTGCATTGATAGAAGGCTTGACTTGCGACCAGTTATATCTGAAGATGCTGTATAAGAGGCTAAAGGGATTTCTAATAACTGAAAACTGTAATTGCTGATCATTTTGGATGTATTTTTGATACGCAACAGCTTGATTCCGAAGATCCACTGCTGCTTTCCATGAGTCTGGTTGTCTTGTTAGAAAATAATCACTTCTATCATCTACTGATCCGAACTGTTTGAATCCCTGATAAACTGTCTTGACAGGGTCATCCATGGCATAACTGTGATCTAAACAGATATAGCAGATAGATTCATCATCTGTAAGTGTTCTGTGAATGAACCTGCCCCCCGTTTTAGGGATTGACTGAAATAGCAGTAATTTTTTATTTTCTATGTTCTTGAAACTTTTTGGAATCATCATACTCTACTCATTTAACCCATTCCATTCCATGTGGCACAAGACTCCGTCCAATGGTGAAAACACCTCTGTGCGGGATCGTAAAGAAAATGAAAGTCCTTTTGATACAGTCTATCAGCCCACTCTCTGTCTTCTTTTCCTGTGAGCTCTTCATTAAATCTATTTTCTCTCCAAACATCCATATTGATGAATGAAAAGGCATTATGAAAAAATAGCTTATCATTTTCTCGAAGATTTTGAAGAACTTTATTTCCTGTAAAATTCTCCCACACATAGCTGGACGCCAGACGCTTCCCCTTAAAGATGGGTATTTGCTTTCCCATTATACCAAAACACCTTCGATCCTCCATGTGCTGTTGAAGCAAATCTAGGTTGATCCTTTCCACAGCACAATGTGCCGACATTATACAAGATATTTTTGACTCCGAGGATGTAGAATTAAGACCCACGTTCAGAGCCCTGCCTGGTGTATACTCAAGCCTTGGAATCGTGATAATCTCCAAGTTAAATTCCTTGAACATCTTCACTATCTGTAAGGTTTCATCATCAGACTCATTGTCAAGTATCTTGATCTCAGTCTCATCATTGGGGAAATTATCCAAAATAGACTGGATCGCATGTCCAATCCATCGTGCCTCATTTCTAGTTCTTATGATAACAGAAATCATTATCAACCCAAATTTATCGCCTTATATAATTTTCTACATGTACCTTCAAAATTACAAGAATTTAATTTCTCTGTAAAAGCTAATCGATCTTCCAAAAATTGAATCAAATTAGGCTCCCTAGAAATAAGAATCTTATCCAAGTGCACATTGCTTCTACTTCTTCCAGGCCTTGTAGGGTTGAGTTGAATACTAGCTGTGGGTTTTCCAAGTGCCAAGGCGTGTATTAGCATAATTGTGGTCATTCCTAATACTTTTTCACTTATGTTCAACAGGTCCATCGAGCTCACAAGGGACTCATTTAGTAGCTGAACGTTTTTGTTGCCGGCCGAGTGGAGGACTTGCCTAATAGGTGAGGGATCTGTCCGAGGATGGCACTTTATCACAAATTCAAATTCTCTAGATAAAGTGCCTATTGATCGTAACAAGAACTTTACCACATCTAGCTCATCATATCCGAAGTCAATATTATGCCATCCAATTATGGGATCCAGAAACACAGAGACTATATCCTTTTGGATGCCCAGACTTTTCTTAATGACAGCGTTTCTTTCAGGGCTGTGCTTATTGTTGACTGTGTCCTCCAGTGCAGGGTGTCCAATCGGTATTATCCGCTTAGGATCTAGACCGCAGGCAATAAATCTGGTCTGCATGCTCTTGTCTATGCAGAAGATCTTCTCAGGCAGGTAAAATTTTGAACTATCCGGGTCATAAAAATTTCTTGGATCATTATGCCAATGATCCAGTATAAAGAATGTCCTGACATGCTTTTCCTTAAGCATCTCGATCACCTCATAATTTTGAAGGTGATCATTCACAGGAATTCCGGCGAGAACAATTAAATCTTGAACCAGACCAATCTTCTGTTTAAGCTCGCTATATTCTTGAATAAGCTCATAATCACAATCCTTGCCTAGAAGGTAGGACCCAAAAGCTTCGAGCATAGTTTTAGCGCCGTGAGATGGTGCGTATAGAAGCAACATTGAATTAAACTTTATCTAAATTCTCAACAACCTTACGAATGGACTCACTTGCTCTGTCAATGTCACTGTTGCTCAGATCGTATTTTCCAAGGTGAAAGGCCATCATCTCATTATTTTCAATTCTCTCAGTCATGGGACATAGTCCCTCCTCATAAGAAACAGTACCCTCATAAAGAGGACAAGAGAATGGACATCCTTTTTCGCCATATGCTATCTTGTTTTGATACATGGCCAAAAGATAAATCGGTTTTTGAAATCCTTGACGCATCATCAGGCCTTCCTCTCGAATCGCACTAGCGACCTTGTCACGGTGAGGTGCTCCAGGTTCCTGCTTATATTTGATTGCGTACAAGTAATAGACATGTTTGGCATTTGCCTCTACGTGCGGTAGTTGAATTACATCCTGTAGATCACTCAAATTCTCTGTCATCCTGTTGGCAAGTCTTATCCGGTTCTCAATCAATGCATCGAATTTTTTAAGTTGTTCTACCGCCATGGCGGACTCGATCTCACCCAGTCTGAAGTTAAACCCAAAAGTATTAACAAGGTTCTTAAAATTTCTCGTATCAGCAGTTACCTCACCGTGATTTCTTATGAGCATCAGCCGCTGCGATAGATCAGGATCATCGGTGACAGCTACACCTCCTTCTCCCGTGTGAATGTGCTTATGTCTATTAAGACTATAGACACCAATATCCCCAAATGTGCCTATATTTTTGCCGTTGAGAGTAGATCCTGGCGCTTGCGCCGCATCTTCAACCACCTTTAAATTATTCTTCCGCGCAATTCGCATAATCTCATCCATCTGTGCAGGATGACCAATTATGCTTGGAACCATAATAGCTTTCGTGTGTCTGGTGATTCTCTTTGCTATTGTACTAGCAGTAATGTTAAAGGTCTTATCATCTATGTCAGCAAAAATTGGAACTGCATTGTAACTTAAAATAGCTGTGGCTGAGGCTACCATAGTATAGGGAGAGACGATAACCTCATCACCTGGACCTACCTCGCACGCGCCAATGGCAGCACAAAGCGCCGAAGTTGCCGAATTAAAAGTTATCGAATGATCTATTTGAAATTTCTCTGCCCATCTCTTCTCAAGCTCCTTTACATACTTTCCTCCGTAGAACTTTGAATCCCACTTGCCTAAGAAGTCAGAGAGCACACCACTTTCAATTACGGTCTTCGCCGCTTCTATCTCTTCCCTGCCGATGGTGTTGTATCTCTCAAATTGGTAGTCAATAACAGGCTTTCCCCCATTGATGGCCAAAGAAACTTGAGACATTTTAGGCACCCGCCTTGTGGATCTGTCTACAGTGTCTATTGATTTCTGGAATATCCGGGTGGTCACTCAAAAAATGAAGGACATCCCTGAGTAAAAAATTAGGCTTCTCAAAATACAGGCCCCCATAAATTTTTCTTATAACATTTAAATCTTCTTCATAATCAAGGGTCAGTCTCAATTTTGGGAAATTCTGCGACGCGGGTGCCTCCAAATTAAGGAGCTTGAATTTATCTGGATTCTTGCAAATATGTGTGGTCACGTGCTCTCTATCTTTTGGAAGATAAGATTCTTTTTCACACCGACTCAATAAATCTAGACTAAAAACTTGTGTCCTGATTCCGATCGGATAGGATCGTGTTAAGGTGTTGCTTACGTAGTCCGCATCATTGTTCAAATACAGCTCAATCGTCTGATCGACTATTTCAGGATCAATGAGAGGAGAATCACCCGTGATCTCCACGATAGTGTCTGACTTCATCATCTTGTGTGCATCAACAAGCCTATGCAGGACGTCCTCCTCACTGCCACGAAAGATCTTTACACCGAGCTTATCGGCAAATTCGACAATCTGATCATCTTTCGGATTGACTGTTGTTGCAATGACAATATCCTGAACGCGCTCAGCCCTCTTTAACCTCTCCACGATGTGCCAGAGAACGGGCTTCCCACATATATCCTTGAGAACCTTTCCCGGCAGACGACTGGAGTGCATTCTAGCTTCTACTGATGCTACGATTCGCATATTACACGTCCTGCACTTCTATTGAAAAGTATCTCTCATCCAAGGGAAGTACAACTTCCTCCCTTCTGCAGTACGATAACCAGGCAGCTATCGATGCCTCAAGAGACTTGAATCCATCATTACCGTCGCACAAGATTTTTTTCCCACCCTCAATTGATCCTATCATATTACTGACTGCATCCTCATAGTGAAAGCGTCTACCCCCGGTGAAAGGGGCTGGGCGGGGTTGCAGAATCTTGAACTCTGAATTGTGTGGGCTAGTATCTAGAACGTAAAAGGCCATGTTGTATCCGTTGTCGATGACAATTCTTCCTTTTGTTCCAATGATATCAATCTCAAAAATCCTAAAAAATTGAGAATCACAACCTATCAAGTCTGCGAACAATCCTGACTGGAATTTAACAATAACTGAGAGTGTGGGATCTCCGGGCCGGTCGCTCAGAGAATTGTGCGGAAGTGTTCTGACTGATGTTATCTCTCCAAAGAACATTCTAAGGAGGTCAAAAACATGGGATCCTGTATTCAAGACACCATTGTTATACTTGATTGACACACACTGAATTGTGCCTAAATTACCTGACTTCAAATAATCAGCAACGTCAATATGGAGCTTATCCCATCGTCTGAAATGATTCACTGCAAGTGATATATTCTTAGATTCACATGCTCTCGCAATTCTTATTGCGGACCCTAATGAAATTGACAGTGGCTTTTCACAGAATATCGCTTTGACATTGTGTTTGATTGCCAGATCTATGAGATTCTCCCTCTTTTTGGTGGGGGTGGCAATGCTCACTATGTCCACGCTCTCATTTCGAAACATCTCTTTCGCTGATTTATAGAGGCGGACGTTTGGAAACTTCGCTTCTACTAGAGACAAAGTTTGTTCATTTTCGTCTACTGCGATTAAATTGGCAATTCGATCTGATTTAGAATAACCACCTAAATGAGAGTAAATCTCCTTCCTCTTTGGATCCAAGTCATATGAAAATCCTGCTCGGCCGCAGCCTATGACAGCAGCACTATAAGTCATATCATTTCTTGTAAACGTAAAATCTCGACCCAGACCCCCTCACGGGGCGGTTTGGAACATAGAAGGTCTTTCCCACAAGGCCTGAGGCATTCTTAGCCAGGATTTCACGGAACACTGGATCCCCGTCCAGGGCCGTATGGAGGTCCTTTACAGATACCAGTCTACTGTCATATATGCTCAAATCTTCCCCGGATTGGACTGCATTTGCCTCTCCGTAGTCCGATTGTGTCGGGCAATCAGCCTCATGGAACCAGACGCCCTTACAAATTCTCATTATCTCCGAAATTAAGACCCTCTTTTCCTCTCCGGCGGCGATACACATTAGAAAAGCATCGCATATGCCTAAGTCAAATTGATCGTCTTCAAACTGTTCTAGAAAATTCGATGTCCTTATATTCGCCTTGAAAAAGACACCTCTCTTGTCATCTTCTGGATAAATCCCCGACTCGGCCATATCAATTACTTCTTGGCAGATATCGATTCCAGTGACGCTACACCCGTATCTTGCAACAGCAGCAACAAGATTCCTCCCGCCCGCGCAGCCAAACTCAATGACATTCGAATTCTCATTGAGATCTAGATCAACTCCTGCAGAACGACAATAATCCTCATACACATCGAAGGACCGAGTTGTGTATTGAACCTTATCTGGCCGGTTCAAATACTCATTTTCCCATGTCCTCCCGGAGCAACCAGGATCAGCATTGGCTGATTCTGTGAAAGCGCCGTATTCCCAACTAATTGCGCCACGCTTTGCGAGTTCAATCATCTCCTCCCGACCCGATATCCTGTACATGGGTACCGGGCGACCATCGACGTATTTAATCTTCTTCTCATCATTTGACATCGTTAATATTCTCCATAAAAAAATCCAAAATTCTTGGTGCTGATTTGTAATTAAACAAGTGGCTTTTGATTGACTGGCTGAACGCATCTGTGTGATCTGTTCTCGTAAGATAGTCCACAGCTGCTTCAAATTCTCTAAAATCACAGTTTGGCTGTAGCTGACGACAATAGTCGTACTCATACAGGAATGGAAACGTCTTTTCAATTTGGTGTGGTTTGATGGGAAAATTAATCACAGGCTTTCTCATCATAACACACTCTTTAATGGCAGTTGAACCGAAATTGATAATCAGATCCGAAACACTCATTAATTCCATAGAAGTGTGTGGGTGCCAGGACGCGTCCTCAAAATATCTGTCACCTCTCATTTTTTCATCCATGATAGGATCCTTTCCGCGTGACTTCACCAAGATATTATACCCCAGTGCTCTAATGTGATTGTAGATCTCAACGATATTTGATTTTCCCAGATCTCTAAGCTTTGGAAATAGAATGAGGGCATTCGTATTCCGAGGC
>Ga0114905_1000436_pt1 | contig 26557 bp, 25 predicted proteins | sample MalvireepMed_b05_FD_83499 | JGI IMG/M metagenome (GOLD analysis project Ga0114905, IMG submission 83499) | Marine viral communities from the Global Malaspina Expedition - Malaspina viral metaG DeepMed_b05 | ecosystem: Environmental > Aquatic > Marine > Oceanic | place: Mediterranean Sea...
GAGCCCGCGTGACCCGCTACCTCGCCCCCCTGCTCTTCGGCCTGATCGGTGCCGGCATCCTTGTCGGTCTCGGGTTGTGGCAGTTGCAGCGGCTGGACTGGAAGCTGGGCGTTCTGGCCGATATCGAGGCCCGCATCGCCGCCGATCCCGAGCCGCTGCCGGTGATGGTCTCGCCCACCGAGCAGCGCTACCAGCCGGTGTCGCTCAGCGGCGAGATCCTGCCCGGAGAGGCCCGCGTGCTGGTCAGCCGCAAGATGATCGGCGCAGGCTACCGGATCGTGTCGCCCTTCCGCACCGACGATGGCCGGCTGATCCTGCTCGACCGCGGCTTCGCCACCGACGACCACAAGGAGGCCGCGCGCAGCACCGGCCCGGCCGAGGTGCTGGGCAACCTGCACTGGCCCGATGACCGCAACTCCTCGACCCCCGAGAACGACGTTGCCGGCAATATCTGGTTCGCCCGCGACATCGGTCAGATGGCCGAAGCGTTGCAGACCGAGCCGCTTCTCGTCATCGCCCGGGAGATTTCGCCCGGCGACCCGCAAATCGAGCCGCTGCCGGTGGACACCAGCGGCATTCCCAACGATCACCTGCAATACGCCCTGACATGGTTCTCGCTCGCCGTGGTGTGGCTGTTCATGACCGCCTATTACATCGTGCGGCTGAGAAAGACCGGAGAGACCTGATGCGCTACATCTCGACCCGCGGACAGGCGCCCGCACTGAGTTTCGAAGAGGCCATGCTGTCTGGCCTCGCCCGCGATGGCGGGCTCTACGTGCCCGAGACCATCCCGGCCATGTCCGCCGAGGACATCCGGGCGCTGCACGGGCTGAGCTACGAGGAAACCGCCTTCCGCGTCATGCGGCCCTTCGTCGGCGACGGCTTCACCGACGAGACCTTCGGCGACCTGATCTCCAAGGCCTATGCCGGCTTCGGCCACAACGCCCGCGCCCCGATGGTGCAGCTGGCGCCGGGGCATTTCCTGCTCGAGCTGTTCCACGGCCCGACGCTGGCCTTCAAGGACTTCGCGATGCAGCTCATCGGGCAGCTCTTCGAGGAGGCGCTGACCCGCCGCGGCGAGCGCGTCACCATCGTGGGCGCCACCTCGGGCGACACCGGCTCGGCCGCCATCGAGGCCTTCAAGGGCCTCGACGCGGTCGACGTTTTCATCCTGTTCCCGCATGGCCGCGTCTCCGAGGTGCAGCGCCGCCAGATGACCACGCCGACCGAGGCCAACGTGCACGCGCTGGCGCTCGACGGGCATTTCGACGACTGCCAGGCCAAGCTCAAGGACATGTTCAACGATTTCGCCTTCCGCGACGAGGTGCGGCTGGCGGGCGTGAACTCGATCAACTGGGCGCGGGTGCTGGCGCAGGTGGTCTATTACTTCTCCGCCGCCGGCTCGCTCGGCGCGCCCGACCGCAAGGTGAGCTTCACCGTCCCCACCGGCAATTTCGGCGACATCTTCGCCGGCTACATCGCCAAGCGCATGGGCCTGCCGATCGACCGGCTGGTGGTCGCCACCAACCAGAACGACATCCTGCACCGCTGCCTGTCCTCGGGCGATTACCAGACCGCCGAGGTGTTCCCGTCGATCTCGCCCTCGATGGACATCCAGGTCAGCTCGAACTTCGAGCGCGCGCTGTTCGATGCCTATGGCCGCGACGGCAGCGCCGTGGCGCAGCTGATGGACGAACTGAAATCCGGCGGCGGCTTCCATGTCAGCCAAGGCGCGCTGCAGGGCCTGCGCGAGCATTTCGAAAGCGGCCGCGCCTCCGAGGACGAGACGCTGGCGACGATCCGCAAGGCGCATGACAGCATGGGCGAGCTGCTTTGCCCGCACTCCGCCATCGGCGTGAAGGTGGCCGACGAGCACCGTGACCCGGCCGTGCCGATGGTCACGCTGGCCACCGCCCATCCGGCGAAATTCCCCGACGCTGTCGAGCAGGCCAGCGGCCTCCGCCCGCCCCTGCCCGAGCGGATGGCCGATCTCTTCGACCGGCCCGAGCGCGTCACCCGCGTGGAAAACGATCTTTCCGCCCTCGAAACCCTGATCCGGGAGCGTATCAACAAGTGACTGTCGAACTGACCACCCTGAAAAACGGCCTGCGTGTCGTCAGCGAACGCATGGACGGGCTGCAATCCGCCTCGATCGGCGTCTGGGTCACCGCCGGTGGCCGCAACGAGCGCATCGAGCAGAACGGCGTGGCGCATTTCCTCGAGCATATGGCCTTCAAGGGCACCAAGACCCGCTCGGCGCTGCAGATCGCCGAGGCGATCGAGGATGTGGGCGGCTACATCAACGCCTACACCTCGCGCGAGGTGACGGCCTACTATGCCCGCGTGCTCGAGAACGACACCAAGCTGGCGCTCGACGTGATCGCCGACATCCTGCGCAACCCGGTCTTCGACGAGCGCGAGATCGAGACCGAGCGCCATGTCATCCTGCAGGAGATCGGCCAGGCGCTCGACACGCCCGACGACGTGATCTTCGACTGGCTGCAGGAACGCGCCTACCAGAAGCAGCCGCTGGGCCGCACCATCCTTGGCGAGGAGGCCAACGTGCGCGGCTTCGGCAAGGGCGATCTCGAGACCTTCGTCGACGAGCATTACGGCCCCGAGCAGCTGATCATCTCGGCCGCGGGCTCGGTCGATCACGAGGCGCTGGTCAGCCAGGCCGAGGCGCTGTTCGGCGACATGGGCTCGCGCAAGGCCAAGGGCCCCGAGACCGCGCGCTTCACCGGTGGCGAGATCCGCCGCGAGAAGCAGCTCGAGCAGGCGCATTTCGCGCTCGCCTTCGAGGGCCCCGGCTATCGCGATCCGGGGTTCTACACCTCGCAGATCTATTCCATAGCGCTTGGCGGCGGCATGTCCTCGCGGCTGTTCCAGGAGATCCGCGAGAAGCGTGGCCTGTGCTACACGATCTTTGCCCAGAGCGGCGCCTACGAGGATACCGGGCTGATGACGGTCTATGCCGGCACCAGCGGCGACGAGCTGGCCGATCTCACCCATCTCACCATCGACGAGATGAAGCGCGCCGCCGACGACATGTCTCCGGAAGAGATCGCCCGCGCCCGCGCCCAGATGAAGGCCGGGCTGCTGATGGGGCTGGAAAGCTCGTCGGCGCGGGCCGAACGCATGGCGCGCATGGTGCAGATCTGGGGCAAGGTGCCGCCGATCGAGGACACGGTCGCCAAGATCGACAACGTCACCACCGGCGATGTGCGGCTCTTCGCCGAGCAGATGGCGGGCTCTGCGCCGGCGGCGCTGGCGCTCTACGGCCCGGTCGGCAAGGCGCCCGATCTCGCCGCGCTGCAGGCACGTCGAGCCGCCTGATGCTCGGGCGGCGGCGCAGGTTCCGGCTCGACACCGAGCGTCTGGTGCTGCGGCCGCCGCAGCACGGCGACTTCAACGCCTGGGTCTCGCTGCGGGTCGAGAGCCAGGCCTACCTGACGCCTTGGGAGCCGTCCTGGGCGCAGGATCACCTCACCCGGCGCGCCTTTACCAACCGGGTCTACTGGGCCAACCGCTCGATCGCCGCGGGCACCGCGGTGCCGCTGTTCCTGTTCCGCCGCGAGGACGAGCAGCTTCTGGGCGCCATCACCCTCGACAACATCCGCCGCGGCCCCGCGCAATCGGGCGTGTTGGGCTACTGGACCGGGCAGCCCTTCGCCCGCCACGGCTACATGCGCGAGACCATCGCGGCGCTGGTGCACCACGCGTTCGAGCGGCTCGACCTGAGCCGCATCGAGGCCGCCTGCCTGCCCGAGAACGTCGCCTCGCGCGGGCTTCTGGAGCGCTCGGGCTTCAAATACGAGGGCGTGGCCCAGAGCTACCTGCAGATCAACGGGCGCTGGCGCACCCACGTGCTCTACGCCGCGCTGCGCGGCGACCGGCGCGGCAAGACGCAGGTGGGCTGACCGCCCCGTCTGCCCGCGCTTTGGGCGGTCCTGCGCCTGATCGCGCCTGCAGACTGACCTTACGGAAATGTCAGATGGCAGGGCGGCGTTCCCTGCTAGGCTGGTCTCACGCAACAAGGAGACCCGCCCATGCTGCGCCATGCGCTCGCCCTCGGACTTGCCCTTTTCGCCACCGCACCCGCCCTGCAGGCCCAGCAGGCCCGCCAACCCTCGCACTGCATCGCCATCGCCGATGCCGTGCCGGGGCTGCAATACCTGCACAAGGCCGCCTGGACCGACCCGGTACGGGAGTACTCGGTGCGCATCCGCTACCTGACGCACGCGAGTTTCCTGATCCAGACCCATGGCGGGCTCGAGGCGGTCACCGATTACACCGGCTTCATCGGCTCCACCGATCTGGTGCCCGACATCGTGACCATGAACCACGCCCATTCGTCGCACTGGACGGCCAACCCCGATCCCGCGATCCCGCATGTGCTGCAAGGCTGGGGGCCGTTCGGAGAGGGCATCGAACATCACCTCGATCTTGGCGAGATGCTGGTGCGCAATGTCTCGACCGACATCCGCTCGGCGATGGGCGGCACCGAGCCGCGCGGCAACTCGATCTTCGTCTTCGAGGTCGAGGGGCTCTGCATCGGTCATCTAGGCCACCTGCATCACGAGCCCAACGATGCGCAATACGCCGCGCTCGGGCGGCTCGACGTGCTGATGGTGCCGGTGGATGGCGGCTACACCATGGCGCTCGACACGATGATCGACGTGGTCGACCGGGTGAAAAGCTCGATCATCATCCCCATGCACTGGTTCTCGGGCTATTCGCTCGAGGCCTTTATCGACGGCGTCTCGGACCGCTTCCTGATCGACCGGCGCAGCGGGCCGGAGATCACCGTGAGCCTGCGCGACCTGCCGTCCCGCCCGACCGTCGTGGTGCTGCAGCCGATGCCCTTGCGGGAGTAGCGGCGCGCCGCTGGACAGGGAGCTCAAATCTTTCTGCGAAAGATTTGCCCGGCGCCCCACCGGCCCGCCCCTTGGCTTCGCGCGGAAAATCGGCACAGTCGGCGCCGAAAGGACCCTCTCATGCCGCTTATGCCCGCCGACGATACCTTCGCCAAAACCCTCGCCGCCCGCCTGCCCGAGAACACCCTGCGCCGGGCCGAGCCGCGCTATCTCGAGGAGCCGCGTGGCCGCTGGACAGGCAGCTCGCACTGGGTCGCCCTGCCCCGCACCACCGAGGAGGCGGCCATCATCGTGCGCGCCTGCAACGCCGCGCGCGTCGGCGTGGTGCCCTATGGCGGCGGCACCGGGCTGGTGGGTGGACAGGTGGCGCAGGACGGTCCCGCCCCTCTGCTCGTCTCGATGGAGCGCATGGCTGCCGTGCGGGCGCTCTATCCCCGGGAAAACGTGCTGATCGCCGAGGCCGGGGCGGTGCTGGCCGATGTGCAGGCGGCGGCGCTGGCAGAGGACCGGCTCTTTGCGTTGTCGCTGGCCTCCGAGGGCACCGCGCGGATCGGCGGGCTGCTCTCGACCAATGCCGGCGGCGTCAACGTGCTGCGCTACGGCAATGCCCGCGAGCAGGTTCTGGGCCTCGAGGCGGTACTGCCTGACGGCACGGTCTGGCACGGGCTCAAGCGGCTGCGCAAGGACAACACCGGCTACGACCTGCGTCACCTGCTGATGGGCGCCGAGGGCACGCTGGGGCTGATCACCGCCGCTGCCCTCAAGCTGTCGCCGGTGCCCGCCGCCACCGGCACCGCGCTCTTCACCGTCGAGAGCCCGGCCGCGGCGCTCGACCTGCTGGCCCTCGCCCGCGACCAGCTTGGCGAGGGCATCAGCGCCTTCGAGCTGATCTCGCGTCAGGGGCTGGACTTCCTGACCGAGAAACTGCCCGACCTGCGCCAGCCCTGGCCCGCGCCGCCGGAGTGGTGCGTTCTGGTGGAGCTGGGCCTGTCGCGCGGGCTCGACCCCGAGACCGCGCTGGAAGAACTCTTCGCGACGGCGCTCGAGGCCGGACTGGTGAGCGACGGGCTGGTGGCACAGTCGGAGCAACAGCGCGCCGAGTTCTGGGCGATCCGCGAGCGCATCCCCGAGGGCAACAAGGCGATCGGGGCGATCTCGTCGCATGACATCTCGCTGCCGCTGGGGCTGGTTCCGGAGTTCATCGAACGTGGCGCGCCGCGGCTGGCCAAGGTGGGCGCCTTCCGCATCAACTGCTTCGGTCATCTGGGCGACGGCAACCTGCATTACAACGTCTTCCCCCTGCCCGGACACAGCAAGGAGCAGCACGTCCACCAGCGCGAGGAGATCAAGCGGACGGTGCATGATCTGGTCCACGAAATGGGCGGCTCGGTCAGCGCCGAGCACGGCATTGGGCGCCTGAAGGTCGATGATCTGGAGCGCTATGGCGATCCCGCGAAACTCGCCGCGATGCGGGCGATCAAGGCGGCGCTCGACCCCAACGGCATCATGAATCCCGGAGCGGTGCTGCGCGGCTGAAGGCCGGCTCGAAAAGCCGGGGGTCGCCGAAGATTTTTCGTACGAAAAATCTTGTGCCGCGTCAGTTGGCGGAGACCCGGAACACGCAGCCATCCGAGAGCAGTTCGGGCGGGGTCAGGCACAGCCCGCGCGCCACGCTGAACGCCGCCAGCACCTTGGGCACGTAATCGCGGGTCTCGGCATAGGGCGGCACGCCCTCGTGCCTCGGGATCGAATTCTCGCCGGCATTGTAGCCCGCCAGCACCATGATCGGGTCGCCGTCGAAGGTTTCCATCAGGAAATCGAGGAACGCCACCCCGCCCCGGATGTTCTGCGCCGGGTTCAGAGAGTCCGACACCCCGAAGCGCGCCGCGGTCGCCGGCATGAGCTGCATCAGCCCCTGCGCGCCGGCCCCGCTCACCGCATCCGCCCGGCCAGAGGATTCGACCGCCATCACCGCAAGCGCCAGCGCGGGCGAGACGCGGGTGCCCACGGTCGCCCTGAGAAGCTCGACACCCCAGGCCGAGGCCATGCCCTGCAGATCCTGCAGGCGCGGGGCGGCCACGCCATATCCCTGCGGCGGCGTCGAGAGCTTGATCAAGGTCGATTCGAGCCGCCCCGGGCCGCTATCGGCCAGCGCGGGCGAAACCGCATCCCAGAACCAGCCATAGGATCCCGACCCGCTGGCCCGCCCCGAGGGCACGGCCACCGCCGCCTCGGGGGCCGGCAGCGGCTTGGGCGTCATCGGGGCGGGGGCGATCTGGACGGTGATGCGGCGCTTGGCGCCGGGTTTCGGCGGCGTCACCCGCTTGGCGGAGAACTCCGGGAACGGCGCCGGCTGCTCTGCACCGACGGCACCTGCGCTCATCAGGGCCACAAGAGCCGTGGCTGTCATCATGCGAAACATTGTCGGACCTGCCTCTGGTCTCTGCGCTTTTGCGGCAGTCTCTCATGCCATGGCCCACCGACCAAGACGTGCGCCCGGTTTCGGCACCGGGCCGTGCCTTTTTCGTCGCCCGCCCGGGGATACCCGTAAAACGGGAAATCGAAGATCTCTTTTTTCCTTTTAATTTCATTAAGATGATCTTGCCAGATTGTTTCCATCTCGCTCCTGAAAACAAACCAATTGCGCCAAATTCGTGCCCAAATCCGGCGGCTATATACCCTCATACCGCAACGGACGGGGCTGTGAGAGAGACCCCGAGGCACCGTCGCGGTGAGTGAGTAACCTGAGACCAGTACATTATACTTTGGAGAGAGACATGCTGAACTTCATCAAAAACTTCCGCGCAGACGAAGACGGTGCCGTGACGGTTGACTGGGTCGTTCTGACCGCGGCCGTGGTTGCGATGGCGATCGGTGCCTACACCACCATCAAGAACAACTCCGACAACATGATCGGCGCGGCTGGCAACGCCATCGCCGCAGAACAGACCAACCTGTTCAACTAAGTCGGACGATCCGGATTTCTCGCCCACCGGTCGGCTTGAGGGCCGGTGGGCAGATCCACCCAATTCCTGTTCTGACGAGTTTCCCTGCGGAGGGGCAAGATGATCCAGCAGCTCAAGGGTTTCCTGAGCGATGAAAGCGGCGCAATCACCGTCGACTGGGTGGTTCTCACCGCGTCGGTCGTGGCGATGGCGGCGATCTCGTTCTACCAGATCCGCGACAACAGCGCGAACCTTGAGGGCGCGGCAGGCAACGCCGTGGCACAGGAACAGACGCGGCTTTTTCCGGACTGATCCCCCAAGGACAGCCCGTGCACATCCCAGCCGCTTCTCCGCGAAGCGGCTTTCTTCTTTTGCGTCCTGCCTCGCCCGCGCCTCCCGCCGCGCTATCGACGCCCGCAAAGCGCTTCGAGGACGGCCAGACTTGGTCATAGTTCGCCGCTAGTGGTGCGAGACAGGATCAGAGATCGCCCCGGTCCGCACGCGGCCCGGGCCAAGGCGACACTTCGAAAGGTAACACGTATGCGACTGGTATTCGGACTTGTACTTCTGGCTGGCCTTGCCCTTGCGGGTTTTGCCGTCCACCTCGCCCAGCAACAGTTCGGCGCGTATCAGAACGCGCTCCAGCAAGAACGCCAGAAGGCTGTCGAGGCGGTGCCGACCGGACGCATCTACGTCATGACCCGTCCCCTCGCTCGCGGCGAGATCCTGACCCCGGACGCCGTCAAGCTGGCCCCCTGGCCCATGGAGATCATGCCAGACGGCATCTTCACCGAGAAGCGTCCGCTCTTTGTGGAGGGCGAGGCCCCGCGCGTTGTGGTCCACGCGATGGACAAGTTCGACGCTGTCCTTGACGGGCGTGTCAGCGAACCGGGCGGCGATGCCGGCCTGACCTCGCGGCTCGAGCGCGGCGAACGCGCCTTTGCCATCAAGGTCGACGTGGCAACCGGCGTCTCGGGCTTCCTGCGCCCCGGCGACCGGGTCGATATCTACTGGACCGGTCGCGCGCCGGGCAACACTCCCAACCAGCCGCAGGGCGATGTGACCAAGCTGATCGAAACCGGGGTGCGTCTGATCGCCGTGGACCAGACCGCGGAATCGGCAAGCTCGAACCCGACGACCATCGCACGCACCGTCACCGTCGCGATCACGCCGCAGCAGGTCGCCGGCCTGGCCCAGGCGCAGAGCACCGGCCGGCTGTCGCTGTCGCTGATGGGCGCCAATGACGAGACCGTCGCCGACGCGATCGAGGTCGACCAGCGCGCCCTGCTCGGGCTTGTCGAGCAAACGCCGCAAGTCGAGGCGCCGAAGGTCCAGTCCTGCTCTACCCGGGTGCGCCGCGGATCGGAGGTTGTCGAGATCCCGATCCCCTGCACGAACTGAGCTTTTTCAGCCGCTTGAGCCCGGGGGCGTCACAGGACGCCGCCGTTTTGCATGGAGCGCCCGGAGACAATGCGCTGTTGCCCGCACCCCACATCAGCGACGCGCCTGAAACCATTGATTATTGCAAAAAAACCCAAACTGCCGCAAAGTCCTTTGCAAAATGGGCAGAGAAGACCCGCACCCGAGGCGTGATCGAAAGGCAGGTCACATGACATTCGAAAAGATCCTCAAGGCGGCCCTGCTCGGGCTGACCCTGGCGGCGAGTCCGGTTGCCCACACAGGCTGGGCAGACAGTCTGCGCGTCGTGCGGACCGGCACCGAGAGCGTGCTCAGCGTTCCGATGAACCGCGCCGTGGTGGTCGAAAGCGACGCCCCGTTTGCCGAGCTCTCCATCGCGAACCCCGCCATTGCCGACATTTCCTCGCTGTCCGACCGCACGATCTATGTGCTGGGCAAGACCCCCGGCACCACCACGCTGACCATTCTCGATGCCAACGGCCGGCTGATCACCAATGTCGACGTGCGCGTCGCCGCCGATGTCACCGAGTTCAAGGAACGCCTGCGCCAGATCCTGCCCAACGAACCCATCGAAGTGCGCACCGCCAATGACGGCATCGTTCTGTCTGGCACGATCTCGAGCGCCCAGAAGCTGCAACGCGCCCTCGACCTTGCCGAGCGCTACGCCCCCGAGCGGGTCTCGAACCTGATGAGCGTGGGGGGCGTGCAGCAGGTGATGCTGAAGGTGCGCTTCGCCGAGATGCAGCGCTCGGTCGCCAAGAACCTGCGCTCGTCGCTGTCGGTCACCGGCACGCTGTTCGGCAACGACGAGACCAGCCTCGCCACCGAGACCGGCACCTTGCTCGGCCAGTCCGACAACACCACCATCAACGTGAGCGACGACACCGAAGGGGCCTTTCTCCTGGGCTTCAACAGCGGTGCGCTTCAGGTGGGCATCCTGCTTGAAGCTCTTGAATCCAAGGGCATTTCGCGCACCCTCGCCGAGCCGAACCTGACCGCGCTTTCGGGACAGGAAGCGCGCTTCCTCGCCGGCGGCGAATATCCGGTGCCGGTGTCGCAGGAAGATGGCACCACGATCGTCAGCTACAAGCCTTTCGGCGTTGAGCTGAACTTCGTGCCGCGCGTGGTCGATGGCGACCTGATCAACCTCGAGCTCGAGGCGGCGGTCTCGTCCATCGACACGTCGAATGGCATCACCACCGGCGAGATCACCATCGATGCCTTCCGGCGCCGCGAAACCTCGACCACCGTCGAGATGCGCGACGGCGAGAGCTTTGCCATCGCCGGCCTGCTGCAGGACGATTTCCGCGACCTCAACGGCCAGGTGCCGTGGCTGGGCGACATACCGGTCCTTGGCGCGCTGTTCCGCAGCGCCGAGTACGAGCGCGCGCAGTCCGAACTGGTGATCATCGTCACCCCGCATCTTGTCACCCCGACCCGGGGCGAGGCGCTGGCGCTGCCCACCGACCGGGTGCGCCCGCCCACCGAGAAGGACCTGTTCCTCTACGGCCGGACCGCCTCCGACAGCCGGCGGCCGCAATCGGGCGGTGCCGCGGAAGTCGCGAAGCAGGACTTCACCGGCTCCTACGGCTATGTGATGGACTGAGATGAGGACGGCTGAGATGACCGGGCGCAGCAAGATGATCAGGATCGGCCTCGCAGGCCTCGGGCTCTCCCTCCTCGCCGCCTGCGGCGCCTCGAGCCAGTGGGGCCAGGAAGCCGGACGCGTGGTCGACCGTGGCAGCTTCGGCAACGCCACGATGAACAACACCCAGATCCAGAACGGCGACCGCCGCTATGTGATCGACCTTGGCGAGCGCTTCGCCAAGGAGGTGCCGACCATGGTCACCTTCGCCTTTAACAGCGCCCGGCTCGACAACGGCGCGCGCGCCACCCTGCGCGAGCAGGCCAACTGGATTCGCCAGTTCCCCGAAGTGCGCTTCCGCGTCTACGGCCACACCGACCTCGTCGGCTCGCCCGCCTACAACAAGAGCCTCGGCATGGCCCGCGCGCAGGCGGTGGTCTCCTACCTTGCCGCGCAGGGCATCTCGCGCGAGCGTCTCGAGGCAGTGGTCTCCTACGGCGAGACCCAGCCCCTGATCGTGACCAGCGAGCGCGAGCGCCGCAACCGGCGCACCGTGACCGAGGTTTCGGGCTTCGTCGGGTCGCATCCGACGGTGCTCGACGGCAAATATGCCGAGGTGATCTACCGCGAATACGTCCGCAGTGCCGCGCCGGCCACCGGCCTCAGCGGCATCACCGGCGCCGAGCTGTCGACCGACAGCTGATCGGCGCCCCCTGCCACTGATCGTCCATCTTCACCGTACAATTTCGGTTTTTCGGCCCAAATGTCGCCTTCATTCTGGGTGAATTTACCGTCAATGGGACAGCTGCCCTGATCGAGTCGGGGCAGCGTCCCGGCGACGGGAACAGGTATGTGTGCTGTCTGTCCTGCCTCGCCGGGGGTCTCCAAGAAGGCAAAGGAAGACAGGCAAATGACGAGTATGACCGCTGTACACAGTAACCAGAGCCCGATCGTCGCCTGCACGATCAGCCGGAACGTGCAGAATTTCGATCTTCTCATCGAGGACATGGAAGCGTTGCTTGGCGAGGGCTGGGGTGATCTCGGCTTTGGCGAGGCGCTGGCTTTTCTCGGACAGCCGGACTCGCAGGATCTCGAATTCGTCGCCATGGCCATCGACGAGGAGGATGAGGAAAATCTCGGCCTGCTCTCCGAGATCATCGGCGGCGCGAAAGCGCGCGGGATCAAGGTTGTGCTGATCGCCGAAGACGTGACCCCGGCGGCGCTGCACCAGCTGCTGCGCAGCGGCGCCGACGAGTTCGCGCCCTACCCGCTGCCCGAGGGCGAGCTGGCCTCCGCGGTCGACCGGATGCGCAGCGCGACCGTGGTGACCACGGCCCCCGAGCCGGCGGTGAAGCTCTCCGGTGACGGCGACGGCGTGCTGATCGCCGTGCAGGGCATGTGCGGCGGCTGCGGCGCCACCACCTTGGCGGTCAACCTTGCCTGGGAGCTGGCAAACACTGCCAAGGGCCGCGCCCCGCGCGTCTGCCTGCTCGATCTCAGCCTGCAGTTCGGCTCCGTCGCCACTTATCTCGACCTGCCCCGCCGCGAGGCAGTGCTCGAGATGCTGAGCGACGTGGGATCGATGGATGGCGAAAGCTTCGGCCAGGCCCTCGTGAGCTTCGAGGACAAGCTGCAGGTTCTGACCGCGCCCGCCGATCTCGTGCCGCTTGACCTGATCGGACCCGAGGAGGTGAAGCAGGTGCTCGACATCGCGCGCGAGCATTTCGATTACGTCGTCGTCGACCTGCCGACCACGCTGACGCAGTGGACCGACACGGTGCTGACCGAGGCGCAGGTGTGTTTCGCCGTGCTCGAGCTCGACATGCGCTCGGCCCAGAACACGCTGCGCCTGAAACGCGCCATGCAGGCCGAGGAGCTGCCCTTCGACAAGCTGCGCTTCGCGCTGAACCGGGCGCCGAAGTTCACCGACCTGCAGGGCAAGAGCCGGGTGCGGCGCATGTCCGACAGCCTCGGCATCCGCATCGACGTGCAGCTCTCCGACGGCGGCCGCCTTGTCGGGCAGGCCAACGATCACGGCCTGCCGCTGGCGCAGCACGCGCAGAAGAACCCGTTGCGCAAGGACATCGCGAAGCTGGCGGCCGAGCTGCACAGCGTCGGCCAGTCCGAAGCCGAAGCAGCCTGAGAAGGGGCCTGACGCATGTTCTCACGCTACAAGAAGCCGTCCGCCAAGAGCGCGGCGCCCGCCGCCGCCGTGGCCGAGGCCGAAGCGCCCGCCGCCACCAAGGCCCCTGCCCCGCAGCAACCCCGCGTGCAGGCCTCTGTGCCGCCGGCCATGCCGCCGCGGAACCCGCGCGCCAAGCCCGCCGAGGTGACCCCGCAGGACCGCGAGAAGAAGCGCAAGGAGCGCCTGGGCGACATCAAGCTCGAGATGCACCGGGTGCTGCTCGACAACCTCAACCTCGCGGCCATCGATCAGGCCAGCGAGAAGGAGCTGCGCGAGGAAATCAGCGCCATCGTCGCCGAGACCCTGCAGGACAAGGGCCTCGTGCTCAACCGCGAGGACCGGCAGACCCTCAACCAGGAGCTTTACGACGAGGTCAAGGGCCTCGGCCCGCTCGAGTCGCTGCTGAAGGACGAGACCGTCTCCGACATCCTCGTGAACGGCCCGCACCAGATTTTCGTCGAGCGCGACGGCAAGCTGCAGGTGTCGGATGTCGTCTTCAAGGACGAGCGCCACCTGATGCGGATCATCGACAAGATCGTCTCGGCGGTGGGCCGCCGGGTCGACGAGTCGAACCCCTATGTCGACGCCCGCCTTGCCGACGGCTCGCGGTTCAACGCCATGGTGCCGCCGATCGCGGTGGACGGCTCGCTGGTCTCGATCCGGAAGTTCAAGAAGGACAAGCTGTCGATCGACGACCTGATCCAGTTCGGCGCCTTCACCGAGGAGATGGCCGTCTACCTGCAGGCGGCCGTCGCCACCCGGCTCAACGTCATCGTCTCGGGCGGGACGGGCTCGGGCAAGACCACCACGCTCAACGCGCTGTCCTCGTTCATCGACGACAGCGAGCGCATCCTGACCATCGAGGACACGGCGGAACTCCAGCTTCAGCAGAGCCACGTGGGCCGCATGGAAAGCCGCCCGCCCAATGTCGAGGGCAAGGGCGCGGTGACCCCGCGCGACTGTCTCAAGAACGCGCTGCGGATGCGCCCCGACCGCATCATCGTCGGCGAGACCCGCGGCGAAGAGGTCATCGACATGCTGCAGGCCATGAACACCGGCCATGACGGCTCGATGACCACGATCCACGCCAACAACCCGCGCGACGGCATCTCGCGGATGGAGAACATGATCGCGATGTCCGGCGTGGAAATGCCGCTCAAGGCGATGCGCAGCCAGATCTCCTCGGCGGTCAACCTCATCGTGCAGGCCTCTCGCCTGCAGGACGGCTCGCGCCGCATGACCTCGATCACCGAGATCACCGGCATGGAGGGGGACGTGATCTCGATGCAGGAGATCTTCCGCTACCAGCGCTTGGGCCTCACCCCGGACAACAAGATCATCGGCCACTTCACCGCGACGGGCGTGCGCAGCCACTTCTCGGAGCGCTTCAAGATGTGGGGCTATGACGTCCCGCCGTCGGTCTACGAACCTTTCCGCCCGGAGTAACCCGTCATGTTTTCGGCAGAACTGATCATCTATGGCCTGATCTTCATCGGCGTTCTCGTGCTGGTCGAAGGGGTCTATCTCGTGGCCTTCGGCAAGTCGATCAGCCTCAACAGCAAGGTCAACCGCCGGCTCGAGATGCTCGACAAGCACAGCAACCGCGAGGAGGTGCTCGCCAAGCTCCGCAAGGAGATGGACCAGCACATGAAGAGCCGCGGCCTGCCGCTCTATTCCCTGCTTGCGGACCGTGCCCAGAAGGCCGCGCTGGCCTTCACCCCGAACCAGCTCATTCTGATGATGGCCGGGGTGAGCGCCTTTGCCTTTCTCGGCCTCACCGCCGGCACCGAGGCCGGCCTCGGCGTGCGGGTGATGATCGCCATCAGCATGGGGGTCGGCGGCGTGTTCATGTGGGTCAACAGCAAGGCCAAGAAGCGCCTCGCCTTGATCGAGGAGCAGCTGCCCGACGCGGTGGAGCTGATGGTGCGCTCGCTGCGCGTCGGCCATCCGTTCAGCTCGGCGATCACGGTGGTCTCGAAGGAGATCAAGGACCCGCTGGCCACCGAGTTCGGCGTCATCGCCGATGAGAGCACCTATGGCCGCGACATCGGCGAGAGCCTCAAGCACATGGCCGAGCGCCTCGATATGCAGGACCTGCGCTTCCTCGCCGTGGCGGTGTCGATCCAGCAGCAATCGGGCGGCAACCTCGCCGAGATCCTCGAGGGCCTCGCCAAGGTGATACGCGCCCGCTTCCGGCTGTTCCGCCGCGTCAAGGCTATCACCGCCGAGGCGCAATGGTCGGGCAAGTTCCTGTCGGGTTTCCCGGTGGGCGTGCTGCTGGTGATCCAGCTCACCGACCCGCATTACTACGACGAGGTCATGGACCACCCGTGGTTCGTTCCCGCCTGCTTCGTCGTCGCGGTGTTCCTGGCGCTGAACCTGATGGTCATGCGCATGCTCGTGAACATCAAGGTCTGAGAGGTCTGTCCGATGATTGAAACGCTCAATACCATGATCACCGACATGCTTGGCCCGGCGGGCCCGCTGATGGTGGTCGCCGGCCTCGCCTTTGTGCTGATCGTCGCGGCCATCCCGCTGATGCTGGCGGGCAAGCCCGACCCGATGGACAGGCTCGCCAAGTCGGGCCGCGACCGGGTCGACGCCGAGACCAAGGCGATCCTGCGCGACAAGCGCAAGAACGCCAAGCTGAACAAGTACGCCCAGTATCTCGAGCCCAAGAGCGCCGAGGAGCTTGGCGCGGTGCGCATGAAGCTGCTGCAGGCGGGCTATCGCAGCCGCGACGCGGTGCGGCTTTACTATCTTGCGCAGATGGTGCTGGGGCTCGGCCTGCTGGCGGCGGGCCTGAGCTACTACCTGATCGTCATCGACGGCCCCGACAGCACGATGCAGCAAAAGCTGATGTACATCATCCTGCCCGGTGCGATTGGCTATCTCGCCCCGAAATACTGGATCACCAAGCGCGTCGAAGAGCGCAAGAAGCAGATCGAGGAGGGCTTTCCCGACGCGCTCGACATGATGCTGGTCTGCGTCGAGGCCGGCCAGTCGCTCGACCAGTCGATCGTGCGCGTCTCCAAGGAGATCCGCGCCTCCTATGCCGCGCTGGCCGACGAGTTCGAGATCATCAGCCACGAGATGAAGGCCGGCAAGGACAAGGCTTCGGTGCTCAACGACATGGGCGAGCGCTGCGGCGTGGCCGACGTGTCGTCCTTCGTCACCGTGCTGAACCAGGCCTCGACCTTCGGCACCTCGATCGCCGACGCGCTGCGCATCTATGCCAGCGAGATGCGTGACAAAAGAGTCATGCGCGCAGAGGAAAAGGCCAACAAGCTGCCGACAAAGATGACGCTGACGACTATGATGCTCACCGTGCCGCCGCTTCTGATCATCCTGGTCGGGCCGTCGGTCGTGAACATCACCAAGCTCGGGAGCCTCGGCTTCTAGGACCGCGCAACGGGGTCGCCATGCGCCAAGGCCTGATCGCCTGCCTGACAGTTCTGATGCTGGCCGCCTGTTCTTCGGGCGGCCGCGTCCTTCCCGAGGACCAGATCTACGCCCCCACCCTCGACCCGCGTGGCGAGGCAGTGGACGGGCTGGTCGTCGGCCACCGGCTGATGCAGGCAGGGCAGTACGAGCTCGCGCTCGAGGCCTTCACCCGCGCCGCCGCCACCCATGGCCTGACCGGAGAGGTGCTGAGCTCGCTGGGCACCGCCAATCTCGGACTCGGCCGGCTCAACCAGTCGGAAGCGCTGCTGCGGCAGGCCGTCGAGGAAGAGCCGGACTGGGCCGAGGCCTGGAACAACCTCGGCGTGGTGCTGATGGAGCGCGGCGAGACCGCCGAGGCCTCGGAGGTGTTCCGACGGGCCTACGCGCTCGACAATGGCGAAAGTGACGCAATTCGTGACAATCTGCGCTCGGCGCTCGCAAAAATGGAAACCGCGAGCTATGGTGCGCCCAGGCAAGAAGACTACAAGTTGGTCCGCCGGGGCAGCGGCAGCTACCTCATCCGGTCGATCGACTGACGAGGCAAGAGCAGCAAAAAGGACGCAACAATGCGCCACCCCATCCTTGCGACCCTCTGCGCAGCAGGGGTGTTCGGACTATCCGCATGTGAAAAGACCATCGACAAGGACGCCGTCGACCGAGAGTTCACCGGCGTGAACGCCGTCGACGGGACCGGCCTCAACGATGTCATGCTCAAGGCCGCCGACCCGGCCGAGGCGGTGCTCTACTTCCAGCGCGCCGGCGACATGGACCCGGGCCGCATCGACCTGATGCGCGGCCTCGCCGCCTCGCTGGTGCGCGCCAAGCGCAACCAGGAAGCCAGCATTGCCTGGGCCAAGGTCGTCGACCATGCCGACAGCACCAATGATGACCGCGTTGCCCTGGCCGACGCGCTGATCCGCAACAACGACTGGGAGCGGGCCGAGCAGACCCTGAACTCGATCCCGCCGACCCACGAGAGCTACAAGCGCTACCGGCTCGAGGCGATGATCGCAGATGCCAACCAGAACTGGGACAAGGCCGACAGCTTCTACGAGACCGCGGTGGGCCTGACCACCAAGCCGGCCTCGGTGCTGAACAACTGGGGCTATTCCAAGCTGTCGCGCGGCGACTATTCCGGCGCCGAAAAGCTGTTCTACGAGACCCTGCGCCACGATCCGGCGATGTTCACCGCCAAGAACAACCTCGTGCTGGCCCGCGGCGCACAGGGCAACTACACCCTGCCGGTCCTGCAGATGACCCAGGTCGAACGCGCCGAGCTGCTGCACACCATGGGTCTCTCGGCGGTCAAGCGCGGCGACGTGCGCATCGGCAAGGGCCTTCTCGAAGACGCGATCGAGACCCACCCGCAGCATTTCGACGCCGCCGCCACGGCGCTCGCGGCGCTCGAACCGACGGTCACGAACTGAGCCGATGCTGTCGATTTCCGCCGCCGCCGCGACCTGGTTCGCGCCGTTCGTGCTGCCGATCTGCCTCTATGTCTGCTTCACCGACATGCGTGAGTTGCGGATCACCAACCAGGCCAACCTGGCGCTGCTGCTGGTCTATGCGGTGGTCGGGGCCCTTGTGCTGCCCCTCGATGCCTATCTCTGGCGCTACGCCCATTTCGGCGTCGCGCTGGTGGCGGGCATGGCGCTCAATGCCGGCGGCGTCATGGGCGCCGGCGACGCCAAGTTCATCGCCGCGGCGGCGCCCTTCATCCACGTGGGCGACCTGCGCTTTCTGATGGCGCTGGGGGCCGCGGTGACCCTTGCCGCCTTCATCGCCCACCGCATCGCCAAGCTGACCCCGCTGCGCCGCCTCGCGCCTGAGTGGGAAAGCTGGTCGAGCGGCAAGCGCTTCCCGATGGGCGTGGCGCTTGGCGGAACGCTGGCGATCTACCTCATCTTCGGCATACTCTACGGCAAGTAACGGGCGCCGGACCGGCCGGCGCCCCACCGCGAGATCCGACGCCATGCGCCTGCGCCTGTTCTGCCTTCTCAGCCTCGCCCTGCTCGCCGCCTGCGGCGAGCGGGTCGCCCCCGACAGCGACGCCCGCATCCTGATGATGGGCGACTCGATGCTTGCCACCCATCGCGGCACCGGCCAGTCGGTGGGCGACGGGCTCGAGGCTCTGCTTGGCGAAGAGGTCATCGACCGTTCGGTGCCCGGCGCGCGGATGATCTATGTCTTTCCCCTCAGCGGCAGCGCCGGGATGCGCATCGCGGCGCAGCATCGCACCCACACGTGGGACTGGGTGGTGCTGAACGGCGGCGGCAACGACCTGCTCTTCGGCTGCGCCTGCGCGCTTTGCGAGACCCGGCTCGAGCGGCTGATCTCCGAGGATGGGCGCAGCGGCGTGATTCCCGGGCTGGTCACGGCGCTGCGCGCCGATGGTGCCCGCGTGGTCTATCCCGGCTACCTGCGCAGTCCCGGCCGCTGGTCGCTGATCGACGGCTGCCGCGACATCGGCGACCGCTTCGAGCGCCGCCTCGCCCGGCTCGCCGACCTTGACCCCGGCGTGACCCATGTCTCGCTTGCCGACCTCGTGCCGGAGGGCGACCGCTCGTTCCACGGCCCCGACCTCATTCACCCCTCGCCCAAGGGCAGCCGCGCCATCGCCGAACGGATCGCCGCCGTGATCGGCGCCGAGGACGAGGCAGCGCCCCTGCCCTGAGCCCGCGGCGCACCACGCGCGCGCCCTTTCAGCGCCCGCCGCGGCAATTCCCAAGCCCGGCCAAGCTGTCGCCACAAAGCTACCGTTTCCTCACCGGCAATACTTCTTACGGGGCACCCGCAGATGAACATGGAAACGAGCGCCGTTCTGGCACCGCCCGCGCCCAAGCGGCTGGACGAGATGAGCCTGTCGCAGATCTTCATGCGCGACATCGCCTTGAAGACCCTGTTCCGCAAGAACACCAACACCGTGACCGGGCTTGCCAAGGCGCTGTGCCTGCCGATCGGCATCACGCAGGAGCTGATCGACCTCGGCCGCGCACAGAGCCTGATCGAGGCGATGGGCACGCTCAGCGCCAGCACCACGGGCAACGAGATGGGCTACCAGCTGACCGATTCCGGCAAGGCGCGCGCGCTCGATGCGCTGTCGCAGTCGGAGTATTTCGGGGCGATGCCGGTGCCGCTCGAGATCTACCGCCAGCAGGTCAAGCGCCAGTCGATCCGCAACGTCCAGATCACCCGCGACCAGCTGCTCCGCGCCATGGGCCACCTCGTGCTTCCCGAACGCCTGATCTCGCATCTCGGCCCGGCGGTGAGCTCGGGCCGCTCGATCCTGATGTACGGTCCGCCCGGCAACGGCAAGTCGTCGATCTCGAACGGCATCCGCGACGCCATGGGCGACAGGATCTACGTCCCCCGCGCCATCGAGTATTCCGGGCAGGTCATCTCGGTCTACGACCCGATCGTGCACAGCGCCGCCGAGACCGCCGAGGACGACCCCACCCAGCTGCGCCGCAGCAACCGCTTCGACAGCCGCTACGTGCTCTGCGATCGCCCCACGGTGATCACCGGCGGCGAGCTGTCGCTGAACATGCTCGACCTCGTCTACAATCCCACCGCCCGCACCTATCAGGCGCCGCTGCAGCTCAAGTCGACGGGCGGTATCTTCATCGTCGACGACCTGGGGCGCCAGGCCGAGCCGCCGCAGGCGCTGGTCAACCGCTGGATCGTGCCGCTCGAGGAATCCAAGGACATCCTCGCGCTGCAATCGGGCGAGAAGTTCGAGGTGCCGTTCGACACGCTGGTGATCTTCTCGACCAACTTCCACCCCAACAAGATCTTCGACCAGGCGGCGCTGCGCCGGATCTTCTTCAAGATCAAGATCGATGGTCCGAACCAGCAGGATTTCCTGAAGATCTTCGCGCTGGTCGCACGCAAGAAGAGGCTCGAGCTCGACGAGGGCGCGCTGGTCTACCTGCTGAAGACCAAGTACCCGACGATCGACAATGTCTATGCCAACTATCAGCCGGTGTTTCTCATCGACCAGATGCTCGCCGTCTGCGACTTCGAGGGCTGGCCCTATCGCATGACCAAGGAACTGGTCGACCGCGCCTGGGCGAACATGTTCGTGCGCGACGAGACCATCGTGAAATGAGCGCGGCCAAGCCCCGCCACGGGCGGTTCGCCCAGGTTCAACGCCGCCCCCGTGGCGGCGTTTTTCATCGCGCACGGTTCACCGGGGGAGCGCTCGCCGAGCCGCGGCAAACATTTTGCCAAAGGACGAAAAAACCCGTCTTTTCCGCTTGACGAGTCAGCCCCCCTGTCATACCCACCGCTCCACGGTTTGGCGGAGTAGCTCAGTTGGTTAGAGCAGCGGAATCATAATCCGCGTGTCGGGGGTTCAAGTCCCTCCTCCGCTACCAAATCCCCCCCCCTCGCTTCAGAACAGCCCTGTAGCCGGCCCGGGCGCGTCCGCTTCGCGGGTGTCGGACCCGCCAGCGGCGGTTTTCACCGCAGTGTGCAGGATGACGTTGTTGACTCCGCAGAACGTCCGCGCACCTTCAAGCCATCGCACCAAGGAGCGCCCATGACCGACCTGCATCTCTACGGACATCCCGACAGCGGCCACGCCTGCAAGGTGGCTCTGGCGCTCTCTCTGACCAGTCTCGCGCATCGCACGACGTGCATCGACATCTGGGCCGCGCCCGAGACCCGCCCGGCGGATTTCCTCGCCGTGAGCCCCTTCGCCGAGGTGCCGGTTCTGGTGATCGACGGCACGCCGGTGTTCCAGTCGGGCGCGATCCTGATGGAGCTGGCGCAGCGCTTCGCGGTGCTGGGAGGTGACAGCTCCGAAGGGCTGCGCCGCGGTCGCGAGATCCTGATGTGGGAGGCCAACCGCATCGGGCTGTGCCTGCCTCAGCTCAAGGAGGCTCGGCGCCCCGGCAGCGGCGGCCTTGCCGCCGATGTCGTCGCTTGGCTCACCGCGCGCTTCGAGGTCGACCGGCGCAATTTCGACCGGCTACTGGGCGAGGCCCCCTTCCTGCACGGCGCGGCTCCGGGCATCGGCGATTGCGCCGTCTGGGGCTATGCGCAGTGGCTCGAGGAGGCCGGCGTCGCCCCGTCCGACAGGATGCGGCGCTGGAGCGAGGCGATGCGCGCGCTGCCGGGCATGAAAGCGCCGGGGACCTTCTTCCCCGCCTGAGCCCGCACAGGCCTCGCGGAGCGCGGAAGCCGGCCTGCAAGGCAAAACCGCCCGGCGGGTCTGCGGGGACCGGCCGGGCGGATCTTTCGTGTCCGAGCGGCAGCCTCAGAGCCCCGGCAGCCAGAGCGCCAGCCCGGGGAAGGCCACAAGGATCAGCACCAGAAGCAGCGAGCAGCCGATGAAGGGCAGCGCCGACATGTAGATCTGGTGCATCGTGGTGCCCGGAGGCGCCACGCCCTTCATCACGAAGAGCAGCAGGCCGAAGGGCGGCGTGGTGAAGCTGATCTCGAGCCCGAGCAGCATGATCAGGCCGAACCAGATCGGATCGAACCCCATCTGCGCCGCGAGCGGGAAGAAGATCGGCACGGTGAGCAGCATCATCGAGATCTGCTCCATGAACATCCCCAGGATCAGCAGCACGCCGAACATCACCGCCAGCATCGCAAGCGGCGCCAGCTCGAAGCCGGTGGCCCAGTCGATCAGCCCGCGCGAGCCGCCCGAGAAGGCCAGAAGCTGGCTGAACGTGGCCGAGCCGAAGACGATGAGATAGGCCATCAGTGTCACCCGCAGCGCGCCCTTCACCGACTTCACCATCGCCTCGAAGCTCAGGCAACGGAAGATCACCGCAAGGATCAGCACCCCGAGCGCGCCGAAAGCGGCGGCCTCGGACGGGGTGAAGACCCCGGCCACCATACCCCAGACGGTGAACACCATCACCGACATCATCGGCAGGATGTCCTTGGCGATCAGCTTGAGCTTCTCGCGGCCGGCGAGCGGCGCCACGTCATAGGCGGGCGCGGCCTCGGGGTCGATCCGGGTCTGGGCCCAGATCAGCACGATGTAGAGCCCTGCCAGCAGCACGCCCGGGATCACGCCGGCGAGCAGAAGCTGGCCCACATCGATCTGCGCCAGCGTCGCCAGCAGCACTGCCAGAGCCGACGGCGGGATGATGATCGCCAGACCGCCGGTGCCGAGGATAGGACCGATGGACATGTGCTTCTTGTAGCCGCGCTTGCTCATCTCGGGCACCATCAGGCTGCCGAGCAGCGCGGTCGACCCCATCGACGAGCCCGACAGCGTCGAGAAGCCGGTGCCGCCGATCACGGTGACGTAGGACAGCCGCCCCGGCACCCGGCCAAGCAAGCGGTCGATGGCATTGAACATGCGCTCGCCGAGCCCGGTGTAGAAGAAGATCTCGCCCATCAGCAGGAACAGCGGGATCGGCACCAGCGAAAAGCGCGTCAGTGCGCCGAAGCCGTTGTCGAGCAACTGGCTGATGCCGTTCATGCCGCCCATGAACACGTAGGCCCCGACGATGTTGGACGCCAGGAACGCCAGCGCCACGGGCATGCCAAGCGCCATGAGGCCCATGATCGTGCCCAGCAGAAGGGCCATGGCCCAGTACCATTCCATCATTCGTGGACCCCCGCCTCACCCGAAAGCAGCATCCGGGGCCCGAAGGCGAACCGGGCGAACTCGATCGCCATGAAGCCGAAGCTGACCGGGAAGGCCAGCGTCAGCATCCATTTCGGCGTGTAATAGGCGCGCACGTCGTAATCGTTGCGCGAGAGGTTCTTGGCCACGAGCTCGATGCCCTTCCATGCCAGCACCACGCAGACCAGCACGCAAAGCACCGCGACCAGCCGGCTCACGACGCGCTGCCCCGCGGGCGAGAGCGCGGCGGTGAAGAGCTCGATATGCACATGGCCCTTCTCGCGCACCAGCCACGGCGCGCCCAGCATGGTCATGTAGAGCAGGCCGTATTCCAGCGAGGTGAACAGCCACGCGAAGGGCTGCAGGCCGAGGTTGCGCATGGTCACCGAGACGATGATCGACACCATCATCCACAGCAGCAGCAGACCGGAGAGGATCGCCATGCCGGTCAGCACGTTGTCATAGGCCCGTGTCAGGGACTGCATGGGTCTTGCCTTTCAGGGAAGAAGGCGGCGCGGCCCGCAGCGGGGCCGCGCCGGGGAACATTACTCGCTGTCGTCGTAGAACAGGTCGACCAGCGTGTCGTAATTGCCGGCGCCCGAGGGGTGCGCGCTCATCAGTTCCTGCATGCGCTCGAGCGTCTCGCCGCGCGCCGCCGCAAGGTAGTTCTCGGCCGCCTCGCCCTCGAGGGTGACGACCTCCATGCCCTGCTCTTCCAGCGCGGCGAAATCCTCGTCGCGCTTCTCGCCCAGGGCTTCGGCGGACTCGGCCTCATGCGCGATGGCAACCTCGGTGAGGATCTGGCGCGACTCGTCCGAGAGGCTCTCCCACTTGTCGAGGTTCACGATCACGCCGAGGTCGGTCGAGAAGAAGCACGGCTCGATGCGGTAGTTGAGGAACTCGTTCCACTTCAGGTCGATGAGGCCGATCTGGGTCCAGCCGGTGGCATCCACCACACCGCGCTCGAGGCCGGAATAGACATCGGTGGTCGGCAGGTCGATCACCTGCGCGCCGAGATAGTCGCTGAAAAAGGCGTTGTAGACCGCGTTGCCGCGCAGCTTCAGGCCCGAGACATCGAGGTTGCCGTCGGCGTCGAGGCTCGGCTCGTTGCGGGTCCAGAGGTTGTAGCACACGCCGCTGTCGAACCAGCCGAGGTACTTCACGCCCATCTTTTCCTGATGGATCTCGTCGATCAGGTCGAGGCCGCCATTCTTGCGCGCCACCGGAGCGGCGATGTTGGCGGTCACAAGCGCGTCCTTCTCGGGCACGGTGCCGGCGTAGAACGAGCCGGGGGTGTAGACCATGTCGACCACGCCGTTGCGAACGGCGTCGGGCTGCTGGAACATGCCGATGGCCTCGGGGCCGCCGCGCACGTCGATCTGGATGACGCCTTCGCCGGCCTCGTTCACCTTGTCGACGAAGCTCAGGAAGCTCTGGGTGTAGATCAGCGTCTCCGGAAACGCATGCACCGCCGAAAGCCGGTCTTCCGCCAGCGCGGTGGTGGCCAGCAGCATCGCGGCTGCACTGGCGAAGAAGGTCGTCTTCATGAGAATGTCTCCCTGTAAGGTGCCGGTCGCCCGGCATTTGAAAGCGGACCCGGCGTCAAGCTGACGGCCAGGCCCAGGCGTGATCGGTCTTCCGTCTGTCGCGGAAGTTCCGGATATCCCCCGCATGGGCGCGGGTGAGGTCGATGTCGTCCCATCCATTGATCAGCTTGGCTTGCGCCGTCTCGGACAGCGCGAAGTCCAGATCCTGCCCCGCCACGCTCAGACGGCGGGTGGCAAGGTCAATGCGGGCGGGTGCCGCGCGCGGCCCGATGGCGGCGCGCAGTGCTGCCGCCTCGGGCGTGGCGACCGGCAGCAACCCGTTGTTCACCGCGTTGCCGGCGAAGATGTCGGCAAAGCTCTCGGCCACCACGACGCGGATGCCGGCATCGACCAGCGCGTAGACCGCCGCCTCGCGCGAGGAGCCGCAGCCGAAATTCGGCCCCGCCACCAGCACGCTGGCCCCGGGATGCCGGTCGAGCGGGAAATCCGCGTCGTCTTCGCGCAGATCATGGAGCAGGAAACGACCGTAGCCCTCGGCCCGGCTGGCGGACATGAACCGCGCCGGGATCAGCTGATCGGTGTCGACGTCGCGGCGGTCGAGCACCACCGCCTCGCCCTCATGCGTGCTCCAGCCGGCCATCAGCCCCGGCCCTCCAGCAGGGGCCGCACATCGGTGAGCGTGCCGGTGACGGCGGCGGCCGCGACCATCGCCGGGCTCATCAGGTGGGTGCGCGCGCCCTTGCCCTGCCGACCGCGGAAGTTGCGGTTGGTCGAGGACGCGCAGCGCTTGCCGGGTCCGACGAGATCGCCGTTCATACCGACGCACATCGAGCAGCCGGAGCCCGTCCATTCCAGCCCCGCCTCGGTGAAGATCTTGTCGAGCCCCTCCTGCTCGGCCTGCTGCTTGACCAGCATCGAGCCCGGCGAGACCTGCCCCGGCACCTTGGCCCTGCGCCCGCGCAGCACGGCCGCGGCGGCGCGGAGATCGTCGATGCGGCCATTGGTGCAAGAGCCGAGGAAGACCTGATCGACCGGCGTGCCCTCGAGCGGGCGGCCCGGCGTCAGCCCCATGTAGTCCATCGCATCCCGCGCGGCCTCGGCCCGCGCGGGGGCAAGGTGCGCCGGATCGGGCAGGCGCGCGCCGATGGGCAGCGCCTGGTCCGGCGTCGTGCCCCACGTGACCGTGGGGGCGACCTCGGCCATGTCAAAGCTCACGTCGCGGTCGAAGCTGGCGTCGGCATCGCTGTGCAGCGTCTGCCAATAGGCCCGGGCCGCGTCCCAGTCGGTGCCCGAGGGCGCCATCGGGCGGCCCTTCACATAGGCCAGCGTCACCGCGTCGGGCGCCACCATGCCGAAGCGCGCGCCACCCTCGATCGACAGGTTGCACAGCGTCATGCGGCCTTCCATCGACAGCGCCCGCACCGCCGATCCGGCATACTCCACCGCGTGCCCCGTGGCGCCGCCGGTGCCCAGTTGCGAGATCCAGTGCAGCGCCATGTCCTTGGCGGTCACGGCAAGGCCCGCCTCCCCTTCGAAGCGGATCCGCATGGCGCGCGGCTTGGCCTGCCAGACGGTCTGGGTGGCCAGCACATGCGCCACCTGCGTCGCGCCAATGCCGAAGCCCAGCGCCCCGAACGCACCATGGGTCGAGGTGTGGCTGTCGCCGCAATTGATCAGCAGCCCCGGCAGGGTCAGCCCCTGTTCCGGCCCGATGACATGCACGATGCCCTGTCGCGGGTCGTGCAGGCCGAAGAGCCGGATTCCGTGGCGGGTGCAATTGGCCTCGAGCCGCTCGAGCATCACCGCCACCTGCGGGTCCTCGATGCGGTCGCGGTTGCGCGTCGGGGCATAGTGATCGGCTACGCCGAAGGTCAGGCGCGGCTCGGACAGCTCGAGCCCGCGCTCGGCGAGCTTGGCAAAGGCGTGGTGCGAGCCCTCGTGCACCAGATGCCGGTCGACCCAGAGC
>Ga0114905_1000437_pt1 | contig 26545 bp, 19 predicted proteins | sample MalvireepMed_b05_FD_83499 | JGI IMG/M metagenome (GOLD analysis project Ga0114905, IMG submission 83499) | Marine viral communities from the Global Malaspina Expedition - Malaspina viral metaG DeepMed_b05 | ecosystem: Environmental > Aquatic > Marine > Oceanic | place: Mediterranean Sea...
CGCCAAGGTGACCTGCGACGACACCGTCAGGCTGGTGACCGAGAACGAGTCGATCTACATCCCGCTCGGCGCGAAGCACCGGATGGAGAACCCCGGCAAGGTGCCGATGGTGCTGATCGAGGTGCAGACCGGCTCTTACGTGGGCGAGGACGACATCGTGCGCTACGAAGATGTCTATTCGCGGGGGCAGGGGGCGAAGGGCTGAGCGCCCTTCCCCGCGCAACAGACTGAAGGGCATAGGAATATGGCACCGAAATTCGGCACCAGCGGCCTGCGCGGCCTGGTGACAGAGCTGACGCCCGAGCTGGTCGCAGACCACGTGCGGGCCTTCATCGCGGCCTGTGACATCGGCAACGGGCTATGCCTCGGGCGCGACCTACGCCCGTCCTCCCCGCGCATCGCGGCGGATATCGCGGCGGCGGCGCGGGCCGAGGGCATCCGCGTCATCGATTGCGGTGCGCTTCCGACACCGGCACTGGCGCTGGCGGCGCAGGAGGTCGGCGCCGCGGCGATCATGGTGACCGGCAGCCACATCCCGGCGGATCGCAACGGGCTGAAGTTCTATTCGCGGACCGGCGAGATCACAAAGACCGACGAGGCGGCGATCAACGGCGCGCTCGGGCGCGCGGCAGGGGCTGCCGGGGCCGACATGGCGCAGGACGAAGACGCCGCCGCGCGCTTCGTCGAGCGCTATGTCGAGGCCTGCGGCCCGCGCGCGCTCGAGGGGCGCAGGATCGGGCTCTACGCGCATTCCGCCGTGGGCCGCGACGATCTTGCCGCGATCCTGCAGGGGCTGGGTGCAGAGGTGGTCGAATATGGCCGCTCGGAGAGTTTCATTCCCGTCGACACCGAGGCGGTCGATCCCGACACCCGCGCGCAGATCGCGGCGTGGGTCAAAGCGGACGGGCTCGACGCGCTGGTCTCGACCGATGGCGACAGCGACCGGCCTCTGCTGGCGGACGAGACCGGCACCATCGTGCCGGGCGATGTCATGGGGCAGATCACCGCCGAAATGCTCGGAGCCGAGACGGTGGTGACGCCGATCTCGTCGAACTCGGGCGTTCAGAAGAAGGGCTTCCGGGCGGTAAGGCTGACCCGGATCGGCTCACCCTTCGTGATCGCCGGCATGGAAGAGGCCGGCGGCAAGGTGGTGGGCTACGAGGCCAACGGGGGCTTCCTTCTGGGCTTCGAGGCGCAGGGCCCCGCGGGTCCGCTGGCGCCGCTCGTCACGCGCGACTGCATGTTGCCACTGATCCTGACGCTGATCGCGGCCGGAGACGACACGGTCTCGGAGCGGGTGGCGCAGGAGCCGCCGGTCGTCACCATGGCGGATCGTTTGCAGGAGGTGCCCCAGGAGCGCTCGCAGCCCTTCGTAGCGCGGCTCGCCGACAGCGCCGAGGCGCGCGCGTCGTTTTTGGCCCAGCTTGGAGGTGATGAGTCCGACACGGACCTGACCGATGGTGTGCGGATGACGCTGACCGACGGTCGCATCGTGCATGTGCGCCCCTCGGGAAACGCGCCGGAGCTGCGCCTCTATGTCGAGGCATCGGACAAGGCCGGGGCGGAGGCGCTCATGGTTGCGGGACTTGCTGCGCTGCATCGGGCAGTTTTCGGCTGACCGGGGCTGAAGGCCTGCCGCCGCGATCCATGACCCTGGCGGGCGCATCAAGCGAAAAGCCTGACGCGTCAGGATCGGGCGCTCTGGGTTCAACCTTAGACCAGATGTTCACTGTTAGTATATAATGTATTACATAACTTAGATTCTGCGCTTCAAGTAGCACACACACACACACACAACAGGATTGCCTTCTACAACAACCGCCGCCCTCATCAGGCGCTTGCCATGCGCACGCCTGCTGAGGCATTCACATTAGCGGCCTAACCTGAGCAGATTCCGCTGGGTCGATACATTTAATGCTAGCAGGCCCGCGCTTGAGAGGATACCCGACAAGCAAAACATCGGCACTAAGACAGCCGTCACAGCCCAACCACCTACGCAGAGTAGCATCTCAGAACAAGAAAATCTCAAGATGACCCAGAACGCAAAAACAACGACCATCATCATTCCACTACGGATGTCTGATCTGGTGTATCAGGCACCGAAGCGTCTCAACCTTATCCTGAGTAAGGTTCCAGCGGATTTATTCGATGTCATCGTCGTGGATTATGGTAGTCAGTCACCGTTCCGCGAAGAAATCCTCGAGATCTCGAACAGGTATGATCATAGCCGAGTAGTCCGGGTGGATGCGGAGTTCGATTCGTTCTCCATTGGGGCAGCTAGAGATATCGGCGTGCAACATGCGACAACGCCAGTCGTCATGTTCAACGACATCGATTTTTACGCCAACGACGTGATGTATCGTCGCATCGATGATGAAATCAAAAGTCGAGAACTGACGACCAAAACATACGATTTCTTTTGCGTTCCGGTGGCGTGGACGACCGATCTTGTTCTAAACTTGATCGACGAGATGCCGGATCGGAATTTCAATTACACAATTCATCAATCGATTATCGAATATGCGAAGTCCTTGATTGAAACGATGGTCTATGGAAGCTCAGCCATCGTCACAAATCGCCACAACTATCTCTCGATTGGTGGGCATAACAAGAAATTCTACGGTCACGGGGCCGAGGATTATGATCTGCTACACCGGCTTGCGGCAAGCTGCCCAAAGGGGCCACGCACGGGCTTGTATTACGTCGATAAGAAGAACAACAATATCCTGAACTATGAAGGATTCAGGGCGTATTTTGCGACGTATGGCATAGATGTCTTTCAGCGGGGCATCTTCTTTTCCCATATGTGGCACCCGCGTCGAAAAATAGAGGGCTATTTCCAGAGCAAGCGCAATTTCGATCTGCTCGGCAACCTAATGACTGATTTCGATCTGTTTGATCGGCAGCCAAAGCCGCTGGAAGATATCAACTCGCCCGAAAAGACGCTGATGCTGATTGACCCTGCATCGCGATCCTTTAGCAGCCTACGTTATGCACAGCCGTTGATGGGGAACGTCGCCGCTGTGAAAGAGGCGCTGTTTACCAAGCCGGGAGATTTGCTGGATTTCGTCCAAGAGCATAACTACACTCGAGTGGGTTTTCTGAACCCTTACGGAAATCCACATCGACTGGCTCTGTATGAGGCGGTGCGCAAGGCGGGAGTTTCTTACTGGACCTTTGACCGGGGGGCGCTTCCTGACAGCTGGTTCTTTGATCCAAACGGGTTCAATGCCGACAGTGCCAGCTATGCCCCCGCCGCATGGGATCATCCGCTGAGCCTTGAGGACAAGGCCGATGCTCTCGATCTGATCCGCGATCTGCGAACCTCAGAAAGCACCCTAGAAGACAATGGCCCACGCAAGATGCCCGAAAGCCTGCGGGAGATGTTCGGTCTGGGACAACAAAAGGTGCTCTTCGTGCCGCTGCAACGGCCGAGCGATACGGTGATGCGATATTTTTCCAATCCAGTTGGCGGGATGGATAACTTTACCGATTGGGTTAGCTATATTGCTGAGAACGTAGATCCTGCGGAATGGGCGATTGTCATTAAAAAGCATCCGCTAGAACAGGACATTCCTCCGATAAGCAATGTCTTCGTGGCCCCCGCCGACACGCATATCTACGATTTGATAGAGCTGTCTGAGAAGGTACTTTTGGTTAATTCCGGAACCGGTGTTTTGGCGATGGCCTTTGAAAAGCCGGTGATTTATTGCGGTACGCCGTTCTACCAAGCGGCGGGCGTCAACTATCAGGCCAATTCGGCCGAAGAAGCGCTCCAGCTTGTTCAAGGCAAGCTTTCTTTCGACACGGACCGTGCGCATCGGTTCCTGCACCACCTTTGGCGCCGGATCTATTCGTTCGGATCGTCCTTCTACGACAAGATCGAAAAAGAAGACAAGTCGAGTCTGACATTGGTGAAAAAGATCCGTTTCAGAGAGGTGCGCGGCCTGACGGAGAACCCGGTATACTTGGGCGAGGTTCGCACAGGAATTTCCTTGGACGCGCCTTTGTTCCACTCGTTCGGGGGCCGGTTGGGTATTCAAACAGCGATTAAAAACAAGGGTTCGAGGCCAGCCCCGTCCGCGCAAACACGCATTGCTCCAACCCCGTTGCGAGCCTTTACGCTCAAAAGACGGGTTGGCATACTACTAGATCAAAAGGCGCAAAGCCCCGGGCGACCGTTCGGCGCGGACGGCTTCTTGTCAGAGCCCACAGATGCGGGCCTGCTCTTCACCTCGACGGCGCCTGTGCGAATCCACAAAGATCATGCACCCCTCGCAATTGAGGGAAAACATCAGTGGTATCTGAACAATATGGCGATTGCACAAGTCGAGTCCAACACGCTGTCTATGAAGGCGCAATTCCAAGATGAGACTAGCGTGGACCGGGTCACCTTTGCGGTCAGCCTTTTTGACAAAAGTATTAAGGTGACCCGCGTGCTTGTGAACGGTGAGCCAGTCAATTTGACACATATCTCAAACGGAGTTTTTGTTTTTACCGCCTCTGGCTTTGCCACTGAGGCTGTTGAGATCGCATTTCCCGAATTGAGAAAAAGCAGTGTGTTCTTTCTGGAACCCATCGCAAAGTATAGCTCTGCCCCAAGGCAGCAGATGAGTTTTAGCGACGGAGTCGAAGGCCAATCCGTCAGAAGTTATATGTTCAACACCAGTCTACTGTCCGTGGAGATGCCAGACTCTATTGTGGCCATTGTTGAAAATCGGACACCAAAGATCCTGAATTTGGGCGGGACCGAGGCGACACTTCAGGTTCGTTTTAAGAACGAAGAGCGTCGAACCGTTTACGCGCTGTCTTCGCCGCTTATGGACGATATCTATCCGGGAGCTAACTTTGTTATCGTTCCCTTCATTGGTGATATCGAAGCGCTCAAAGCCCAAGGTGTACAATATTCCTATGTTGATGTGATTGACAACGCCGGGAAAGCCCATAAGACAGGGAGAGATCAGGAATTTCAGGTCGGGTTTGAGGCCGAACTTGTGGTGGAGGACAAAGATGCCTAATCCCAATACCTTCCCAAGGCGTGCCTCGGCAGTTGACATTGAGCCTCCTGTCGTTGAAGCCTTGCGCGACTTTTCACTCGTCTATCACGGACCGCTAACTTTTGAGCTCAACAGGCGGGCGATGACCTTTGATTTGTCAAGGCCACACTAGAGCCGCTATGCGCTACAGGCTCTGAATTGGATCACTTATCCGCAATCTGATATCGATAGGGCTCTGTTATCAATATTTTTCCGCAAAGGCGATGCTTTCCTCGATATGGGGCAAATATCGGCATGGCCGCGCTGGATATGCTAGGGGCGGGGCTTCGGTAACGGACCCCCGTCCGTCAAGCGATCCTGGTCAAAAGATGGAATCCCGCTTGAGGATTGCCTTGGTGCTTTCACTTCGATTGTCTCGTCGCGGCTCGTGTTCAAGATCCTTCGGGAGCTTGCTTCGGTCCGTGGTCAGCCCGCGGGCCACCGATAAGATGCTGGTTCGATGCAGTTGCGGTGTGTCCATCTCATAGGTATGCTCCGCTAAGCTGGCGATGGGCCCTATGCCAAGGGTGTGACGCTGGACTTCTCGCGTCCCGGAAAACCCACGGACAACGCCTTCAATGGGCGCTTCCGGGCGGAATGCCTGAACGCGCATTAGTTCATGAACCTTGTCGACGCCCGTGAAAAGTTGGAAGCTTGGCGTAGACACTACAATGAGGATCGTCCCCACAGCGCGATCGGATACAACGTCTCGATCGCCATGCATTATCCCGATGACGCTACCAGCCCGTCATCGTGAAAGAGCCGGGAAATTCCAGCTTCCGGCGGTCCAGCGTTGGGGAGCAGAGCACACAGCCTGGAGCTCCTTCAAAATGCCAATGATTTGCTCTTCGCTGAAACGGCTTCTCTTCATCATCTGCCTCCTCAGGTGGAGAACAGGCCAAACTCGGATCGAGTACTTTTCAGAGAAGAAGGTCAAACCGTTCTATTTTGTGGACTGCTTTAGATTGTAGTACTCTTCTGAATACACACCATGGGTATGTTCCCACACAACGTTATCGCGGATGACCTTTGCTGGAATTCCCGCTACGATACTGTAGGGAGGGACATCTCTCGTGACGACACTGCGAATGGCGACAACAGATGAAGGCCCGCATGTCACCCCCTTCAGAATGATACTCTGATCGGCCAACCAAACGTGATCTTTGATTACAATATCTTGAGATGCGTTGAGTCTCTCTCTACTGTCGCGATCATAAATTGGGTGTCCGTCCGTTGTGCGCAGTATGACGTCTGTCGCGATCAGGCAATCATTTCCAATGGCTACATTGGTCGCCTCGACGGCCCGGATGCTCATATTGCGCGTAACGGAGAGGCGATTCCCAATCGTGACAGATGAATAGGCACCCACAGTAATTGTGCCACTAAACTTACAATCTTCGCCGATCGTGAGGGTCGAGTTGGTCCCAAGATTGAACGTCGACCCTGAAATATTTGACCTTGGCCCTATATTAACTCTGGAATTCTTGTCATTAAACGTGGCCGTTGCGTCGCCAATCTTGCAACTTTCAGAAGCATTGATGGTGTTTCCTGATTTATCACTATAGCCGTTCCTGATCATCATATTTTGGGGATCCATAGTTTTTCTGTATTTCCCAGATCGATATATCTACGCCAGTCCTGTTATGACTAGTCAAATTGCCCGTTGAGACCATATTATTTCCCCTCACAGAGCATTGATGCTAAACGAGATCAGCAAACCTGTACCTACTCGCGTTTGGCGGATGGCGCAACGGTACGAACATCTCGCGAGAACCACGCTTTTGGAACGAACGTTATCTTTGACGATGGTGCTCCGTCCGAGGACACAGGCGTGATCCACCGCAGCGATCCAGTCCGCCCTTATCGCCCCAGCGGAATCTGCTCACAGTAGGTCGATACACTGGTTCACAGCCAGCGGCAGTGACCCCGAGGCCGCTTGGAACATGTTTGACGGTACCCCGGCGATCCGGCCCGGCTGATCCCTCTGCCGGGCCCGCGCGATCTCAGAGACCGTAGCCTGTCCGACCGATGCTATCATAGGCGACAAAGCCCGCGGCCTCGGCATCGGAGGCGGAATAGATGTTGCGCAGGTCGGCGAGCCGGGCCGTCGCCATACTGCTGGCGATCCGCTCGAGATCGAGAGCCCGGAACTCGTTCCACTCCGTGAGGATCAGCAGCAGATCGGCGCCCTCGGTCGCGGCGTAGGGATCATCCTCCCAGCGCACGCCCGGCAGCAGCGCCTCGCCCTCGCGTCGCCCCTGCGGGTCGACCACCGAGACTTGGGCCCCGCTGCCCACCAGCGCCGGTACGATGGTGAGCGCAGGGGCGTCACGCATGTCGTCGGTGTTGGGCTTGAAGGTCACCCCCAGCACCGCCACGCGCTTGCCGTTGAACGAGCCGCCACACAAATCGAGCAGCTTGTCGATCATCCGCCGCTTGGTCTCCTCGTTGACCTTGATCACGGTCTCAACGATCGACACCGGCGAGGCGTGGTCCTGTCCGATGCGAGCCAACGCCTTGGTGTCCTTGGGGAAGCACGAGCCGCCATAGCCCGGTCCGGCATGCAGGAACTTGTTGCCGATGCGCCCGTCCAGCCCCATCCCCTTGGAGACCTGCTTGACGTCGGCACCGACCTTTTCGCACAACGCCGCGATCTCGTTGATGAAAGTGATCTTGGTCGCGAGGAAGGCGTTGGCGGCGTATTTGATCATCTCGGCCGACTCGAGATCGGTGGTGATGATCGGGAAATCGCGCAGATAGAGCGGACGGTAGATGTCTTCCATCACCTTGGCGGCTCGGTCGCTCTCGACCCCCACGACCACGCGGTCAGGTTTCATGAAGTCGTCGATCGCCGCGCCCTCGCGCAGGAATTCCGGGTTCGAGGCCACATCGAAATCAAGCGCCGGGTTGGCCGCCGCGACCACCTCCTGCACCTTGCGGTTGGTGCCCACCGGCACGGTCGATTTCGTGACCACGACAACGTAATGATCGGCGGCCCGCGCGATCTCCTCGGCGGCGGCCATCACGTAGGTCAGGTCGGCATGGCCGTCACCGCGGCGGGTCGGCGTGCCGACGGCAATGAACACCGCGTCGGCGCCGTCGACGGCGGCGTTCAGGTCAAGCGTGAAGCTGAGCCGCCCGGCCTCGACGTTCTTGGCCATCAGTGTGTCGAGCCCCGGCTCGTAGATCGGCACTTCGCCGCGCTCGAGCATCTCGATCTTGCGCGGATCCTTGTCGACGCAAACCACCTCATGGCCGAAATCCGAGAAGCAGACGCCCGAGACGAGCCCCACATAGCCGGTGCCGATCATTGCGATTTTCATGGGCGATCCCCTTCTGCTGATTGGTGAGACAGAAGGCCGACGTAGAGAGGTATGTCAAGAGATCTTGAAACAAATAGCAAGGAGGATATACACGCAGCAGTCTCCAAGACCACTGAATAAGCTGCCCCATCGAAACTCAAAAACCGCAAGCGAATACAAAAGATGCCTGACCGAAGAAAAGACTTCTCCAGAGATTGAATTCGAATAAAAACTAAATAAACCTAAAATAGTGCCCCATTTATCGGGAGGAATAAGATTCTTACATACTGTGCGATTACCCCCACAACATTCCAAAAGTGACGCGCGCAGTAATTTATGGCTGACGCCCTGAAACTCGAAACCTTTCAAACCGCAAAGAGAGCTAAAATGAAGGTAGACCTGAAAGTATACGCGCAAGAGCTGAGAGCGCCTTTTGAGGAGATTCCGTCTTTCTCAGACATTAGCGCCCTACCTATAAGCAGCCGACTTGAAAAATATTTCCAACATGGCCCCTTCATTATAGCCCGCCTCCCACAGATTGTTTTTTCTCCTGAAACTGGACTAGTCTCAACACCAGATGGGCGAATAGTGTCTCAATGCACGCTGCCAGTACATGAAGCTCGCGCGCTGCAACGGAACGACAAGCCACATTTACGCGCAAGCTTAGCGTATGAATCTCCTCCACCTGGGCCGACTGCAATCATAGGCGGATCGAGAAATTTTTACCACTGGTTCTTAAACGTGTGCAGCAAAGTAATGGCGCTAGAAAAAAGTCAGATGGGAAGAGAAGCTAAAACACTTCTATTCTCGTGTGCGGAATCTCATTTCCACATGGAAACCATTCGCTCTCGCCCCTACTTATCAGAACGCAGCGCCCGTTTCACTACACACCCCAAACCGATCTTACTAAATGATGTAATCGTTTCAACCATGCACGGGAACCCCATACAATCTCTTGACCAGTTGGCATGGGTGCGAGAAACTCCTTGCTTCGCACCCTCTCCGGTTGGGCGCAGAGTATACATAGATCGCAAGGACTCGCCCTCGGGCGTTCGGCAGCTTCACAATTCAGATGAAGTGAGGGAGATTCTGAGAAAATTTGATTTTGAATCAGTAGTTTTAAGTGAGCTTTCACTTGCTGCTCAAGCGGCCGTTTTTCGCGAAGCAGATTGCTTAGTAGCACTACATGGCGCGGGTCTAACTAACCTCATCCACTGCGCAAGACGACCACATATATTAGCAGGGCGCTGAAATAGTCGGCGATGCGGAATGGTTTCCTTTCGGCGCAACTGTCCGAGTTTAGCTTCGGGCGCCTCGTCGCAGAAAGCATGCCTGTTTGACGCGGTTTGCCATCGTCACGCAGCCAGCAAGCGGGGCAGTCTGGCGAGGTTGTTGGCGGCCATTGTGAGGATGAAGCGGGAACGCACCCGTTCGATGCCCCGATAGACGGTCTGGGCCATGCCGCCGACGGTTTTGGCCCAGCCGAAAGCCTCTTCGATCCGTTTGCGGTGCTTGATCGACAGGGCGTAGCCCTCGTGCCGGGTGGTTCTGCCGTCGATCGCTGAATATCTCGCCTTCTGCGCGACATGCGGCGTGACGCAGGCTTGCCGCAGGTCGGCGACGAACTCGGCGGCGTCGAAGCCCTTGTCGGCACCCAGCGTCAACTGCCGCGTCGATCCGGGGGAGTGGCGGTGGATCATGTCCAGTGCGGCGCGCCGTTCTGCGTGCCCGTCGGCCTGCGTCAGGTCGCTCTGCACGATCAGGCCGTTGCGGTTCTCCATTAGCGCATGGCCGATGAAGCAAAGCATCGCGCCGGTGCCGGGGGATTTCTTGTAGAGCCGGGCATCCGGGTCGGTGGTTGAGGCATGGGTGGCATTGGACCGCTTCTCGCCCCGGAAATCGACTTCCGCATTGCGGTTCTGGCGGGTGGGACGGGACATCGGGTCGGTCTCGGACGGTGTCGGTTCGGGGTGGTCTTCGGTAGGGCTGTCTTGACCGGACGGGCCGCCCGGATCGTCGTCAGACGGCGTGTCGGTCGCCTTCGGCTGGAAGCTCTTCATGGAGGCCCAGGCCTTCACCAACGTGCCATCGACCGAGAAGTGGTCGTCCGACAAGAGCGGCGCCACCTCGCGATGGGCCAGGATCGCTGCCATCACCTTGCGCGACATGTCGGTTGTCAGCAGCCGGTCGCGGTTCTTGGTGAAAACGGTCGGCACCCAGACCGCATCGTCGATCCCGAGACCGACGAACCAGCGGAACAAGAGGTTATACTGCATCTGTTCCATCAACTGCCGCTCGGAGCGGATCGAGAACAGGATCTGGATCAGGCTCGCCCGGATCAGCCGCTCCGGCGCAATCGAGGGGCGGCCGAAATCGGTGTAAAGCGCCTCGAACTCGCCATCCAGGCTCGCCAGCGCGTCGTTCATCACCTGCCGGATCTTGCGCAACGGATGCCGCGCGGGGATGCGCGCCTCCAGATCGACATAGCTGAACAGCGACCCGCTCGTCTCGTCCGTCCCGCGCATCATAACACCCGCCGTTATCGTGCCGACGGTGAATCATGTTCTCATTCCTCTGTCGAGGCGGGACTATTTCAGCGGCCTGTTAGAGCTCTCATCAGAGGCCTCATTTTCCAACGTTTTCCACGCCCTTGGAAAAGCGACCGGCGTAAGAAGATACGATATCATCGTTGGCGATGATATTCCGGGACGGGCAAAAAACAAACGAGATATTCGCATAGACACCGCAAAAATAGAGGACAAACTAGCCCTACTTGAATGAAAAATTTGGGCTCTACGGGCGCGGGCTAGGCTGAAAGGTTTCCAAGCCAGCAGCGCGTTTCTGCAGGATCTCATCGAAAATTTTGTTCTTTACTATTGCGCGTATGCGATCACACACCTCCAATGGAAGCTTGAAGTCAGCATCAGAACCGAAAACCCTCACTTTAGCCGGCCCAAATGCTTCTTCCAGCATATCCATTTGAGATTCGGTCAGCCCGTAGGGAATTAGACTCTCCTTCATTTCCTTACGTATGAGCCGTCGAATACGATCATGAAGCTTCACCCTCTGAGCTGGAGGTATCTCATCTGCGAGAAGTTCTAAGATGCCGTTACAATAGTATAGTGCAATAGCTTCTTGATACGAGATGCGACTGTTTGAATTGGAGGCATTAGCTTCTGGAGGAGCAACCCCAACCTGCTTACAGAAGTGCGAAACAAGCCCCCCTGATTTCACATCCGGTTCATCTAAACCGGTAGAGCTTAGATTCGCATCAGAGCGACGCCACCGCTCCAGAAGTCTATTATGATCGGCAAACTCACGATTACCTGACTGCAACCACAAACTGAAAGGCTTGCTTGATCCAAACTTCAACGTTTCACTGTAGAAGGACGCTGCAGCACTATGAGGGTCCCGCGTATATGCGATCACATGACAGGCCATACCTGGAAAGAGGTTAAGAAGCGTTTGGGGGGTACGGATCCGGGACAGCCCCTCGTCCGTGATAAGAATTTTCTCCGCGTTACAGTTCTGAACCTCGTGGCGGAGATCCTCTGCAGTTCCGAGGGATGCATCAAAGCTATTACTTCCAAGCAGATCCCAACTCAGGTTCGAATGGATAATAGACGAACGGCGCTGCCGACACGCAAGTGGGATATAAAGACCTTGATCAAGCAAGGACTTTTCATGCTGATATAAAAATGTTTGTAGCGTCGTAGACCCAGTTTTATGAAAGCCGATATGTAAATAGATAGTTTTCACGATGACGATCTCCTGAGTGCTCTACAGCCTTAAATGCCGGCTGACCCTCTTGCAATCCATCATGTACAGGCCACCCTCCCGAGATGTCGCGCAAAGCTTGCCTCACCACAGACCTCTCGCCGAGACTGCGCCACAATGCCTAACGATGACGCGCGACCTACGGTCCGCCGTCAGCTCATCGGCCTGCCAATCTACTTAGGTACGCTCCATAATCTGTTTTTTTGTAAAGCTCGGCCTGCGCCAGCAATTCTGATTGATTGAGCCATCCCTGCTCATAAGCGATCTCTTCCGGACAGCCGCACTGCAGCCCCTGTCGGGACTGCAGCGTGCGCACGAAGTTGCCAGCATCGAGCAGTGAGCCATGGGTGCCGGTGTCGAGCCAAGCATAGCCACGACCCATTGGAGCCACGTCCAGCGCCCCTTCTGCGAGATAGGTCTCGAGCAGCGAGGTGATCTCCAGCTCCCCCCGTCCCGAGGGGGTGATCGTCCGGGCCCGGGCCGGCGCCTCGCCATCGAGGAAATAGAGCCCCGTCACCGCGAAGTTCGACGGCGGCGTCTCGGGCTTCTCGATGATCGCGGTGGCGCGGCCGGCGTCGTCCATCGCCACCACGCCGTAGCGCTGCGGATCGTGGACATGGTAGGCAAAGACCGTACCACCAGCCTCCCGCGCCGAGGCCGCGTGCAACATGTCCGGCAGGCCGTGGCCGTAGAAGATGTTGTCGCCAAGCACCATCGCACTGGGAGCACCGTCAAGGAACTCTTCCGCCAGCAGGTAGGCCTGCGCCAGCCCGTCGGGGGATGGCTGCTCAAGGTAGGTGAAGCGCAGCCCCCACTGGCTGCCATCGCCCAGGAGCCTCCGGAACTGGTCCTGATCCTGGGGCGTGGTGATGATCGCGATATCGCGGATCTGCGCCAGCATCAGCACGCTCAGCGGATAGTAGAGCATCGGCTTGTCATAGACCGGCATCAGCTGCTTCGAGACCGCCTGTGTCAGCGGGTAGAGCCGTGTGCCGGTGCCCCCGGCCAGAATGATCCCCTTGCGTTGCATCGTCATCCTCCTGCCCCAAGTCGTTCACCGACGCCGTGGCGCGCCTGGAGCGGGCGCCACCAGGCCTCGTTGTCGAGATACCATTGCACGGTCTTCTCCAGCCCCTCTTCTACCGGCACCGAGGGCCGCCAGCCCAGTTCCTCGCGGATGCGCGAGGGGTCGATGGCGTAGCGCGCATCGTGGCCCGGGCGATCGGTCACGAAGGTAATCTGGTCGGCGTAAGAGCCGCTCTCCTTCGGACGCTTGCCATCGAGGATGGTGCAGAGCGTCTTGACCAGTTCGAGATTAGTGCGCTCGTTCTCGCCGCCGATGTTGTAGCTGCGGCCCAGCTCGCCCTTCTCGACCACCAGAAGCAGCGCGTCGGCGTGGTCCTCGACATAGAGCCAGTCGCGGATGTTGGAGCCTGTGCCGTAGATCGGCAGCGGCTTGCCGGCGAGCGCGTTCAGGATCACCACCGGGATCAGCTTTTCGGGGAAGTGATAGGGGCCGTAATTGTTCGAGCAGTTGGTCAGCACCACCGGCAGCCCGTAGGTCTCGTGCCAGGCGCGCACCAGGTGGTCGGAGCTGGCCTTCGACGCCGAGTAGGGCGAACGCGGGTCGTAGGGCGTGTCCTCGGTGAACATCACCCCCGGGTCGGCGGGCAGCGCGCCGAACACCTCGTCGGTCGAGATATGGTGGAAGCGGAAGCTCTCGGGCTTGCCCTGCGACACCCAGTAGGCGCGGGCCGCTTCCAGCATGTTGTAGGTGCCCGTGATGTTGGTCTCGATGAAATCGCCGGGCCCGTCGATCGAGCGGTCGACATGGCTCTCGGCGGCGAGGTGCATCACCGCGTCGGGTTTGTGCTTGGCAAAGACCGCATCGAGCGTGGCGCGGTCGCGGATGTCGGCCTGCTCGAAGGCGTAGAGCGGGCTGTCGGCCACGGGGGCGACGTTGTCGAGGCAGGCGGCATAGGTCAGCGCGTCGAGATTGACGACCTCGTGGCCGCGCGAAACGGCGAGCCGCACCACGGCCGACCCGATGAAGCCTGCGCCGCCGGTTACCAGAAGTTTCATCTGCTCTTATCCTTCAAAGGTGAACGGGCTGTCGAAATCCTTCAGGAAGGGCGCCACCGCGTCCTTCTCCGACAGCACCGCCTCGGAATTGTCGATGCCCCAGTCGATGCCGATATCGGGATCGTCGAAGCGCACCGCGCCGTCACACTCGGGGGCGTAGTAATCGGTGCATTTGTAAATGATCTCGGTGTCGGGCTCGAGCGTGGCAAAGCCATGCAGGAAGCCCGCGGGCACCAGCAACTGGCGGCCGTTCTCGAAGCTCAGCTCCTCGCCCACCCATTGGCCGTAGGTGGGGCTGCCCTTGCGGATGTCGACGGCCACGTCAAAGAGCCGCCCCTTGCCGCAGCGCACCAGCTTGTCCTGCGCATGCGGCGGGCTTTGGAAGTGCAACCCCCGCACGGTGCCTGGCGTGGCGCTGAGCGAGTGGTTGTCCTGCACGAACTCATACTCAAGCCCGTGCTCGGCCATGCGCGCCTTGTTCCAGCTTTCGGAAAAGAACCCGCGGTTGTCGCCGTGGCGCCTGGGTGTCAGGATAAGAACCCCCGGCAGGGCTGTTTTGTCGATCTGCACGTGCCGTCCTCTTTGCACTGTCGGGACTTGGCGCCCCCGGAACAACCTTCCCATAGCAGCTTCTCCGATCCGCCAGAACCGCTCGAGACTGAGGAGTTTACAAAGGCTGACATGTGGGCCTCAACGCTACAGCCTGCCCGCCAGATCATTCCTTTTGCCGCCGACCGGCAAAGGGCCGCTCACAACCTCGCCACCGCGCGCCCGTGCGGCGAGATTGCAACGTGAGGCTGTGGTCATCATAAAACGCCTGTGATAGCTCCTTATGCACCTGCAGAAACAGGCTTTGCGCTGTTCTCCCGGAAATACGATTGCCCGACGCATACATACCAGGTTTTCTCCCACATGCCCTCTGACACCACCGTTCTCGATGCCTCCCTTGCAGCCGCCCAACGTGTCCTCAAAACCGAAGCAGACGCCGTAGCCTACATGGCTGACAATCTGCCGGCGGACTTCGCCCCAGCCATCGACAAGATCCTCGAGATCGAGGGCCGGGTCATCGTCTGCGGCATCGGCAAGTCGGGTCATATCGGGCGCAAGATCGCGGCGACGCTGGCCTCGACCGGCACCACGTCGTTCTTCGTGCATGCCAGCGAAGCCAGTCATGGCGATCTCGGCATGGTCACCCGGCAGGATGTGGTGATCCTGATCTCCAATTCCGGCGAGACCTCGGAACTGCGCGACATGGTGTATCACACCCAGCGCTTCTCGATCCCGATGATCGCCATCACCTCGAACCCCGACAGCACGCTCGCCAACGCCGCGGATTTCCGCCTGCTGCTGCCGAAGAAGCCCGAAGCCTGCCCGATCGGCAAGGCGCCGACCACCTCGACCACACTGACGCTCGCCCTCGGCGATGCGCTCGCGGTTACGCTGATGGAACGGCGCGGGTTCCAGGCCGATGATTTCGGCATCTTCCACCCCGGCGGCAAGCTCGGCGCCCAGATGCGCAAGGTCTCCGATCTGATGCACACCGGCCCCTCCATGCCCGTGCTGGATCATGACACGTCCATGCACGACGTGCTGCTGACCATGACCTCCAAGGGCTTCGGCATCGCGGTCCTGGTGCGCGACGGCCGGCTCTTCGGCGTGATCACCGACGGCGACCTGCGGCGCAACATGGCGACCCTGATGCAGAGCACCCCTTCGGAGATTGCCAACCGCACGCCGGTCACGGTGCCCGCCGACTATCTCGCGGCAGAGGCGCTGGCCCTGCTCAACGAACGCAAGGTCAGCGCCCTCCTGGTGCTGGATCAGAACGATACCCCTGTCGGCGTGCTGCACATGCACGATTTCCTCCGCGCCGGCGTGATGTGAGGCCCCTATGAGCACCATCATCTTCATCCCCGCCCGATACGCCTCGACCCGCTACCCAGGCAAGCCACTTGCGGCCCTGCGCCAGCCCGATGGCAGCGAAAAGACCCTGATCCAGATGAGCTGGGAAGCCGCCAGCCAGATCGCCGGCGTCGATGCCGTCTATGTCGCCACCGATGACGAGCGCATCGCCGAGGCGGTGCGCGGTTTCGGCGGCGACGTCGTGATGACCGCGGAAAGCTGCGAGAACGGCACCGCGCGCTGTGCCGACGCTCTGGCCAAGCTCGGCACCGAGCCCGACCTGGTGGTGAACTTCCAGGGCGACGCCCCGCTGACCCCGCCGTGGTTCGTCGAGGACCTGATCGCCGCGATGAAGGCCGAGCCCGACATGTCGATGGCCACGCCGGTGCTGCGCTGCGACCGCGACACCTATGAAGCCTTCGTCGAGGACCGCAAGAACGGCCGCGTCGGCGGCACCACGGTGGTGTTCGATGACGAGATGCGCGGGCTCTACTTCTCCAAGGAAGTGCTGCCCTATATCGATCCGGGCAAGCTGCCTGACCCGATCCCGGTGTTCCACCATGTCGGCGTCTATGCCTACCGGCCCGATGCGCTTCGCGATTACGTCTCGCGCCCGGCCTGCCAGCTCGAAAACCTCGAGGGACTTGAGCAGCTGCGCTTCCTGCATGCCGGCATTCCGGTGCGTTGCGTCGAGGTCTCGGCCCGTGGTCGGGTGTTCTGGGAGCTCAACAACCCCACCGATGTGCCGCGCATCGAAGCGGCGCTCGAAGCGCTCTGAGCGCGTCACCGATTTCATCGGTGGCGGGGCTGGACACAGCTCGGCCACCGCTTCATGACTTTGCCAATCAAAGCCGATCCTTCCGAGACTGACTGGGGCTCCCATGACCAAGACCATCACCATTCGCGACATTCCCGTCGGCGGACAGAATCCATTCTTCCTGATCACCGGCCCCTGCCAGCTCGAGAGCCTCGACCACGCTCGGATGATGGCCGAGAAGATCGCCGAGGCCTGCGCCCCCACCGGGACGAAGTTCGTCTTCAAGGCCAGCTACGACAAGGCCAACCGTTCCTCGATCTCCACCCAGCGCGGGCTCGGCATGGAAGAAGGGCTGAGCATCCTGTCCAAGATCCGCGACGAGTTTGGCGTGCCCACGCTGACCGACGTGCATGACGCCGCCCAATGCGCCCCGGCCGGCGAGGCGGTGGACATCATCCAGATCCCCGCCTTCCTGTGCCGCCAGACCGACCTGCTGCTCGCCGCCGGCAAGACCGGCTGCGCCATCAACGTCAAGAAGGGCCAGTTCCTGGCGCCGTGGGACATGCAGAACGTCGCCGCCAAGATCGCCTCGACCGGCAACGAGGACATCATGCTCTGCGACCGCGGCACCTCCTTCGGCTACAACACCCTGGTCAGCGATTTCCGCGGCCTGCCGATCATGGCCCAGACCGGCTATCCGGTGGTGTTCGATGCCACCCACTCGGTGCAGCAGCCCGGCGGCCAGGGCACGACCTCGGGCGGCCAGCGCGAGTTCGCGCCGGTGCTGGCCCGCGCCGCGGTGGCGGTGGGCGTTTCCGGGCTCTTCATCGAGACCCACGAGGATCCCGACAACGCGCCGTCCGACGGCCCGAACATGATCCCCGTCGACCTGATGGGCAAGCTCATCGGCCAGCTGCGCGCCATCGACGACCTGTGCAAATCCCAAGAGCCGGTGCTGCCGTTTTCGGCCTGAAATTCAGCCTGAGCTCCGGCCCTCCGACAGAACGACCAACCAAGGACAGACCATGAGCCAAGATGAAACGGCCAAGATCGCTGAACAGGTCAGCCTGCTGATGCAACTCGACCGGATGCGCCATCAGGTGGGCACCGAGCTCGACATGGCGGCTCTGGCCAACGTGCCGGCCTATATCGCCTCCGTCTTCGAACAGGCCAACGCCATTGGCTCGGAACTGTCGCCGGCCCAGCTTTACGAGCAGGTCAACAAGCGCGTCTCGCAGCTGCAGGCGCAGGTCTACCTGATGCGCGTCGAGATGGAGAACCGTTTCGAGCGCGACCCGGCTCGAATTTACGAAGATCCGTTGGCGATCTCGGCCTATGGCGAGCGCCTCGAGACCATCACCACCTCGCCGAAGAGCTTCAGCTTCGAGCCGGCCATCCTCGCCCATGGCTGGTATCCGGCGGAAATCAACGAGAACGGCGCAGCCCACCGCTGGATGCGCCCCGGTGATGTCTCGCTCGCCTGTGTGCCCCATCTAGGCACGGTGGATCAGAGCCTCGAGATCGAGGGCTACGCGCTCGAACCCGAGCAGCTTGAGGAACTGAAGATCCGCGCCGGCGAGACCGTCGCCGAGATCGAGACCGGCACCACATCGCCGCAGCATTTCACCGCCCGGCTGACGCTGTCCGGCGCAACACTGAAATCCGCCAACTACCTGCCGGTCGAATTCACCATGAGCGATTTCCGCCAACCCAACTCGCAGGACACGCGGATGCTCGGCGTCAACGTTTCGCGCTTCGCCTGCCGTCCCACAGGCCCCGAGGCTCAGGGGGCGGCATGAAACTCGCCGCCCTTGTCGATTTTCCCTACTGGGAGGCCAAGGTGGGCACGGCCATCCGCTACGAGAGCCTGTGTCAGTCGCTTGCCAAGGTCTGCGACCTTACGGTCATCAGTACCGTCACCATGCCGGACCGCTACGAGGGCTTCCGCGAGGACGCCCCCTATGAGCTCATCGACCGCAGTGTGCTCAAGGAGATCCATCTCGAACTCGGAGCGGGAGAGATCCCCGGCGTGCGTCCAGACCGCCAAGTCTCCGTGCGCACCGTCAAGCACCTTGTCGAGAGCGGCGGGTTCGACGCGGTGCTCACCCCCTATTTCAACCGAAATTGGATGATCGACCACCTGAGCCCCGACATCGTACGCATCATCGACACCCATGACTGCCAGTCGCAGCGCACCCGCTCTTTCGCCCGGCATGGCATGACGCCCACCTTCAACATGTCCCCGGAGCAGGAAGGGGCCGAGCTCGACCGATACGACATCGTGCTCGCCATGTCGGACGAAGATCACGCGGAGTTCGCCCCGATCACCGCGCGCCCCGTGGTCACCACGCCCTTCCGCCTGCCGGTGCGCGATCTCGCGCCGCTGCGCGAGATCTATGGCCCACGCGGTCAGAACCGCGAACTGCTCTTCATCGCAGCCAAAAGCGACGTGAACGACCTCACGCTCGACTACCTCCTGCGCGAGGTGCTGCCGCTGGTGCCCGGACGCCTGACCCTGAACATCGTCGGCAACGTCACCGTGCCCGACATCACCCCATTCAATACCACAGTGGTGCGGCACGAGAATGTCGAGGACATCGTGCCAATCTACGCCCGCGTCGCGCTGGCCCTGAACCCGACCTATGCCGGTGGCGGGGTCAAGACCAAGACACTCGAGGCGATCTGCTATGGCGTGCCGATCCTGACCACCGACGAGGGAGCCCGCGGCATGCGCCACCTGATCCCCGATGCGCTGGTCGCCAATGACAAGGAGCTCTTCGCCTATCGCATCGGCCAGCTTCTCGAGGCGCCGGAGATGCGCGACGCGCTGGCCCGTGAGCTGATCGCCAATCTGCGGGCCGAGAACAGCGAAGCCTGGCTGCCGGCCTTCGCGCAGATCCTGCGCGCCGTCCGGTCCCGCAAGCTCGGGGAGGACGCGGCATGAAGGGCACCGTCAAACGCATCGTCTTCTCCGGCGATTTTCTGCGCCCTTCGGTGGCAGAGCTGCGCCCCACCCAGCACGAAAACATTCTCTGGCTGGCCCAATTGCTCGAGACCCCGCTTCGCATGGCCACCGGCCTGCCCTGCCAGACCGTGCATTGGGACAACAACTGGCTCAATGGCGCGCGCCTTGATCGCGACACCGTTGCCGCGATCTACCAGTCGTTCTGGCTCAAGCCCTCGATCTGGAACTGGCCGCAGGTTTTCGCCGCCGAAACCTTGCCCGAGGCGGTGGAGGCGCTGCTGCTGCGTTTCTTCGAAGACAGCTTCGTGATCGGCTTCGAGCTGCCCCCCTACCTGTCGCATTTCCTGCGCCGGCACGGGATCGGCTTCGTCGACTGCTCGCTCTCGCCGGTCCGCTTCATGGATGACCTGCTGTTCGAGGTCTCGTCCTCGAGCCCGGAGATCACAGAGGCGATCCGCGGCTTCGGCGTCCCCGACGCCCTGATCCACCTGCAGGCGGGCGTGCTGTCTTCCAATGTCGCCAAGATAAACCCGCACCCGCCGCGGCCCGACACACTTCTGGTGATCCTGCAGACCAGCCACGACAAGGTGGTGATCGAGAACGGCCGTTTCGTCACGGCGCTTGATCATGTGGAGCGGCTTGAGGAGATCGCCCAGAACTATACCCATGTGCTAATCAAGGAGCACCCGCTCGAACCGCAGCCGCAGGTGCGCGACAAGCTCCTGCGTGCCCTGCCCAATGCCGCGCTGACTCAGGACAATTTCTACCGGCTCGTGTCGCACGGCAACCTCAAGGGCGTGGCGGCGCTGTCCTCGAGCTGCGTGCTCGAAGGGCGCTATTTCGGCAAGCAGGGGCATTACCTGATCCCCGGCTTCTCGCATGACAGCTTCTCGGTCGGCCTCGAAGGCATCAATGTCGGCGACGATGTCATCATGCCGGATTTCTGGCGCGACGTACTTGCCCCGACCGGGATCGAGCTGACTCCGAAGGACGGGCTGCGCCTGCCTGGCAAGCCGAACCGCTTCCGCCAGCAGCTGCGCAGCGCCTGGGGCTACAACCAGATCGACACCGATATTCCGGTACACTGGGCCAACGCATGATCAATCATGTGGCAACACTTGGCCAGGATCCCGCTACAATCCTTGTCCCGCGATTGCGCGCGGGGCCTTGGTGGAGATATTACCTCCACGACATCTGACAAGCCACCGCGAGACGCGCCTCGCGGCACGACCGGCCGGCCCCGTATTTCGAAAAGGAAGACCTCTCAATGAAGACAGCATTCATCACCGGCATCACCGGACAGGACGGCGCCTATCTCGCCAAGCTTCTGCTTGAGAAAGGCTACGAGGTGCATGGCGGGGTGCGGCGCATCTCGCAGCCCGAGACTGTCCGGCTCGACCTGCTGGGGATCGCCGACAAGGTGACGCTGCACGAGTTCGACCTGACCGAACAGAACAACATCTTCCGCACCATCCAGGCGGTCGAGATGGACGAGTTCTACAACCTTGCCGCCCAAAGCTTCGTCGGCGCGTCCTGGGATCTGCCGGTCTACACCGCCGATGCCGATGGCATGGCGGTAGTGCGCATCCTCGACACCCTGCGCACCCTGCGCCCCAACGCCCGCTTCTACCAGGCTTCGACCTCGGAAATGTTCGGCCTGGTTCAGGAAGTACCCCAGAAGGAGACCACCCGTCTCTACCCGCGCTCACCCTACGGCGTGGCCAAGGTCTATGGTCACTACATCACCATGAATTACCGCGAGAGCTTCGGCATGCACGCCAGCTCGGGGATCCTGTTCAACCACGAAAGCCCGCTGCGCGGGAAGGAATTCGTCACCCGCAAGATCACCCTCGGCCTGGCGCAGCTGGCCCGCGGCGGCGATGCGGCGGTGGAGCTCGGCAACATGGACGCCCAGCGTGACTGGGGCTTCGCCGGCGATTACGTCGAGGGCATGTGGCGCATGCTGCAGCAGGATGACGCCGACGATTACGTGCTGGCAACCGGCGTCACCACCACCATCCGCGATTTCTTCACCTTCGCTGCCGAAGAATTGTGCATGGATCTGGCCTGGGAAGGCGAGGCCGAGAACGAGACCGCGACCGACCGCAAGACCGGCAAGCTGGTGATGAAGGTGAACCCCAAGTTCTACCGCCCCGCTGAGGTCGATCTACTGATCGGCGACGCCAGCAAGGCCCGCACCCAGCTCGGTTGGGAGCCCAAGGTCGATATCCGCAGCCTGGCCAGCATGATGGCCAAGTCCGACTTCGACGCCTTGGGCTGATCGCCCAGGCCCTTGCCAGCAGACAGGATATCCAGATGAGCATCTCCGGCGTTCCGCTGAAATCGAAGCTGCGCTCGGCGGCGCGGCGCGTGCTGAAAGGCCCGCTCGACCTCAATGGCCACCAGTATCACGGCGCCTTCCGGGGCAATGTGGACGGGCTCTCCGACGAGGGGGTGATCCGGGGCTGGGTGATCCGCCGTGAGGGCAATACCGGCCGGGTGCCGGTGGCGATCTACGCCGGAGAAACGCTTCTGGATGCCGGCATCGCCGACGCGGTGCGCGAGGACGTCCGCGCTGCCACCGGCGGCGAGGTCGCTTGCGGCTTCCAGTTCGGCCTGTCCGACGCGCTCTACCAGAAGATCGAGCAGGCCGGCGGCCATGTCAGCATCCGCACCGAGGGCGAGGGCGGCGTCGAGCTGGGCTCGCTCGAGATCCGCCCCGACCCCGAGAACCCCGGGGTAGGGGCCGACACCGTCACCCGCAGCCGCTTCGCCCTGAAGAGCGAGCTGGCCGCCCTGGTCGAGCTGCTGGACGAGACCCCGTTGCCCGAAGGCCCCCTACCGCCGGTGCAGCAGCCCCCCCTGTCGCGGCATCACCAGATGTTCACTCGCGACCGGATTATCCCGGATATCCCCGAGAGCGGCCAGCCGGCCTATCTCGACTACGTGCGCTACCGCTACCGGATGGACGAGCATTACCTCGTGGAGAAGGGCCTCGAGAGCGAGGACCGCTTCCTCTACTGGTATCTCACCGCCTATCGCAGCCAGGAAAAGCGCCGCATCCCGCTCTCGTCAGAGCAACTCGACTATCTCAACGCGCCGCTGGTGATGGCCGGGCAGAGCTTCACGCTCAGCCGCATAATGTGGTGGCGCCTGTCGGGCCGCACCGATCTGATGGGCCGGCTCGATCTCAACGACCGCGACCGCTACATGGACCTCCTGTTCTGGTGGGTCCACCAGGACGTGACACATATGTATTTCGAGGATTGCCTCGTGCCCGACCGCTACGCCGACGCGCTGCGCGGCGTGCACCCCTCGCGCAGGCTCGACGCCTTCCCGCTAAGCTACTTCACCGAGCGCTACTTCCTCGACAGCCCCAAGCTGCACTTCCTCGACCCCGGCTCGAGCGAGGGCCGCAAGACCCTAATGCTGGCGATGCTGCTGCACGCGGCCAAACGCCCGGACCTGCTGCGCTACATGCCGCGCACCCAGATCGCCGCGCTGCTGGCCCCCAACGCCGACAACCCCGGCAAGGCATCGGACTTCGAGACCTTCGTCAACGGCCTGCTCGCGGCGGATGCCGCGGTGAAGGCCGACCGCGACACCGACAGAGACACTGGCAGCGATGACGAGACCGCCCTGCCCGAGAGCGTCGCGCTGCCGCGCGACCGCTACGTGGCGGCCCTGCGCAAGGTGTTCTTCGACCTCGACAGCTACAGCTTCCTGACCCGCGACCAGGACGGCCACCGTTACGAGGCCGCTGCCCTGCCCGAGCCCGATCAGACCCGCAACGAGGTTGACGTGCAGCTCATCGGCCCACTCGCCAAGGCCTCGGGCCTCGGCCAGGCCACGCGCCTGTCGGCGGCGATCCTGCGCGAGACCGGGCTCGACATCCGCGGCGTCGACTTCGACCTCGACAACCCGGCCCCCGAGGGCTTCTCCTCGGACACGCTGATCGAGGAGTACGGTCCGGCGAAGATCAACCTGATCCACCTGAACGCGGAATCCACCCCGCTGGCCTATGCCTACCAACCCGACGTGTTCTCGGGCCGCTACAACATCGGCTATTTCTTCTGGGAGCTCGATAAGCCCGCCTATTGCCATTACCTCGGCATGGAAATGCTCGACGAGATCTGGGTCTCGACCGAGTACGGCGTGCAGATCTACCAGCCCGATGCCAAGGGAAAGCCGGTGGTCAATGTCGGCATGTGCTACGAGGAGCACCCCGATATCACCCGCGAGGCCTCGCGCGCCTTCGTCAACCGCCGCTTCCGCTTCGATGACAGTCACTATGTGTGCCTGGTGGCCTTCGACAGCTTCTCCTTCGTGCAGCGCAAGAACCCGGTCTCGGTGCTCAAGGCGTTCCAGAAGGCCTTCGAAGGCGTGCCCAACGCGCGGCTGGTGGTGAAGACCCAGAACCGCGACAGCGTGTTCGATCCGGTGCAGGTGAACCTGTGGGACAAGGTCGACGCGATTATCTCCAACGATCCGCGCATCGTGGTGATGAACGAGACCCTGAGCTACCGCGACCTGCTGCAGCTCAAGGCCGGCTCGGACTGTTACATCTCGCTGCACAAGTCCGAGGGCTGGGGCTTCGGCATGATCGAGGCGATGGCGCTGAAGGTGCCGGTGATCTGCACCGCCTATTCCGGCAACATGGACTTCTGCACCGCGGACACCGCCTGGATGGTCGACTACGAAGAGACCGAGCTGCAGCCCGGCGACTATATCTTCGTGCGAAAAGGCTCGGTCTGGGCCGAGCCCTATGTCGAGGATGCCGCCCGCCAGATGCGCGCCGCCTATGACGACCCTGAGGCGCGCCGGGCCAAGGCAGAGGCCGCCTACGACCACATCCGCGAGAACTTCTCGGCCAAGGCCATCGCCAAGCGCTATGGCGGCCGCCTGCGTGAGATCCTCGCGGACCTGCAGCAACCCAAAGCATGAGTGCCATGGAACAATCCCCCGCCAAGAAGCGCTTGGTCGTCCATCTGGGCTACCACAAGACCGGCAGCAGCTCGCTGCAGCGCTGGCTGCTCGACCATTCCGAGCAGCTCTCCGAGCACATGGCTTGCTACAACCTCGCCGACGGCAGCTCGAACCCGCTGAAATTCGCCGCCCACTCGCTGACCATGGGCCTGATCGGGCCGGCCAAGTTCCGTGAGCGGGCCGACGAATGGGCGGCGGCGTTCCGCGACGTGCCGCAATCGGTGATCTGCGTCACCGACGAGGGGCTTCCCGGCCTGCCGCTGGGCTCGCTGACCCAGCATTACCGCGAGACCGGGATCTACCCGCGCGCGCCCGAGATCGTCCGCATCATGGCCGAGGCCTTCGCCGAGTTCGACCCGGTCTTCGTGGTGTTCGAGCGCGAGGCCGAGCCCTGGCTGAAATCGGTGCACAACCAGATGTTTAAGCAAGGTTGCCTGTCCGAAGACTACTGGAGCTTCATCGACAAGTACTCCCCCGACGTGAACTGGTCGGCCTTTCGCGCCCGGCTGGAAGAGGCCGTCGAGGCCGGCTCCGGCGGCAGCGGCCGACTCGTGGCCTGCTCCTTCGAGGAGGAATTCGCCAAGCCCGCGGTGGCCGAGATGACGCTCTTCAAGGAGCTTGGCGTGCCGCTCGACATCCTGGCGCGCTGCCGCCCGCAGCTCACCCATGTCAACGCCTCCATGCCGCTCGAGGCGCGCCCGCCCGAGCGCCTGCCGGCGATGGTGCTGGGCGGGCCCAACTCGATCCTCGCCGGCGGCTGGGTCAACCTGCTGCGGCGCAATTTCGACAGCCTCGTCGACATCACCAACCTGTCGCTCGGCGCCAGCACCACCGCGATGGGGTTGTACCGGCTGCTGAGCTGGGCCAAGCGCCCGCCAGAGGCGGCGGTGTTCTGGGAATACGGCATCAACGAGTACAACCATCACAGCGATGGCCAGTCGCTCGAGAGCCTGCTCTACCACGTCGAATGGCTGATCCAGGTCTGTATCCGCGAGCGCCGTCCGCTGGTGCCCGTGCTGATGCGCAACTGCGCCCAGCTCAACCTCATGGATGATCCTTATATTCCCGCGCTGAAGCGGCTCTTCGCCGCCTACCAAGTGCCGGTTCTCGACGTGCAGCAGCTACTGCCGGTGCTGGCCCGCGGCCAGTACAAGCCGGCCGAATGGTACTCGGAAAACAGCCGCTACCGGGTCGATACCGAGCTGCCCATGCGGATCGCCGAGCACGTCATGGTGCTACACCGACAGGCCCGTCCGCCGGTGCAGGACCCCGAACGGGCCCGGCATTTCGACCCGCTGAACCTGCATGTGACGATCCCCAACGACAACGCCCCGAGCGCCGCCTTCAAGAGCAACCAGATCGCGGTGTCCTACGAGCCCTTCGGCCTGACGCCGCGGGTCAGCGGATCAGGGCGCGCCCTCGCGGCGGTCATCGTCACCTCCGGCTCCGGCCCGGCGATCGAGATCGAGACCGGCGCCGGAGAGGCCCTGCCCCCGGTGTCGACCCAGATCGCCTCCGGCGAGGGCATTCCGCCGCGGCAGCTGCGCCAGCTCGTGTTGTCCTCCGACACGCGCGAGATCGACATGCAGGGCGAGCTGATCTTCCGCACCGTCGAGCCCGAAACATGGCCCGAGACACAGAGCCTGTTCTGCTGGCAGATGCCGGCGGCGGAAGAGCCCGACGCGCGCGAGGGCAACGGGCTGGTCGCGGTGATCTACGAGCAGCCGCGCGGCTGACA
>Ga0114905_1000450_pt1 | contig 25935 bp, 17 predicted proteins | sample MalvireepMed_b05_FD_83499 | JGI IMG/M metagenome (GOLD analysis project Ga0114905, IMG submission 83499) | Marine viral communities from the Global Malaspina Expedition - Malaspina viral metaG DeepMed_b05 | ecosystem: Environmental > Aquatic > Marine > Oceanic | place: Mediterranean Sea...
ACTGAATAATGGTTGATAGTCAGTAGTCCAATCGTTTGCTTCTGGAGTGTTTGTATCTGATGATGCACCTATAGAAGTTCCAGCAGGAGGCATCATATTTACTGATGTCTTGATGTTTCCAGATGAATCAACCCACCTGACAACTCTACCTCCGTTTACTGGTCTGTAATACTTTGAATTTTGTACCCATGCAGATAGACCTAAAGAGGTTGCAGTATCCAGAGTATCATCAAAATATCCTGCACCTGTTCCAGCCCATCCTGTAGCAACTGAACCATGAGATGTTGTATTTGCTATTGCTACTGCTGTTCCTGCTTGATTTTGTGCAAATGGATTATAGTGTGGTGTTCCTGAGACTGTGAACTTCTTTCCGTATGAGACTACATTCTGTGAGGGTATCTGTATCTTGACTTTATTTGCATCTGATGTGGTGTCTTGGGCTATTAGTTCAAAGCCCACCATATAGTTAGCATGACCAGATGTTGTCTGCCGTAGCTTTAAAGTATGTATCCCAAGAGTTGTACCTAATCCCAAATTCTCTAAACCTCCTGCTTCTACATATCTTCCTGCAAGTGGAGTTGTTACTGACACCCCTCCTGCGTAATCAGTGGTATCATCAGTACCATCTAGTGTGTACTGAACTTTTCTTCCTGAAATGTTGTGAAATTGAATATTAGCATCACTAAAATAACCAACAATTTCTAAAAAAGTATCAGTACCACTAAAATAAACAACTTCAGCAAAATCTGACCCATAGCTCGTACCAGCTAAGTAACCTCTGCACCATTCCCTTCCATCTACACTATAAATATTTTTGCCGTGAGTAGCAGTTTCTTGTTCTAATAACTGAAGAGATTTAGTTTTATGCCTCTGACTCCCAAAGTGTGCGCCAATTCTAGGGTCTTTAATTGGCTTGCTTCCATTAATATTGGTATAGTAATAGCTTCTTCCATCAGACTGTGCAGTACCAAATGCACCAGAATGAGAGGTTGTACCGTCTAACAATTTGTTGCTAGTTCCAGATGCAACATAAGAAGGATACAGCACATCTGGGATTATGTGTGGCTTTACACCAATGACACTTGCCGCCATTGCAGTAGTGTCAACTGATGCAGGAGCATAATGTTCAGCATCTATTGAATCTGCAGCATAGTGTTGAGAATCAATTCCATCATTTGGAACTGAGACAGTTATTGTCTGACCTGAACCAGATGTTGCAATTCCGCTACCTCCTGCTACCGTGAGAGACTGAGAGTCTAGGTCAACTGCAACTGTTCCTGAGTCAGTTGCTCCATCCAAATCCTGTGCAGTTATTGCTGTATCAACAAAGTCTTTAACTGCGGCAGAAGTTGGAATAGTTGTCTCATTATCATTACTGGCAATTCCATCTGATTGAGTAACAAGTGTTGCGGCAGCAAAACCACCAGTTGTTAATTCACCAACTGTAATAGCTATCCATGTAGTTGTTCCAAGATCATAAACATACATTATGTTAGAGGAAGTATTAAAATACAAAGCACCATCAGTTAATGTAGCACCATCATTATCTACAGTTGGTGCTGATGATTTTGACCCTAAATAGCGATCATCAAAAGCATCTGTGTAACCTTCTGCGTCACTTGCATACTTTCTTGCAGAATAAAGCGCAGATGCGCCAGAACCTGTTACTGCAGTAGCTTCAGCAAATGATGCTCCTCCTCCTAAAGCCCATTCTTTTGATGAACCAAGAGTTGCAGTACTTCCAGTAGCATATTCTTTTGCTGAGAATTCAGAAGAAGCAACAGCTTCACCAGTAGTAGTAGCCCACTCTTTAGCTGATCCATCTGTAGGAGCTTGTGCGCCTACTATAGAAGCATAAGACTTTGCTGAGAATTCTGAGGTATCTACTGGCCCAGTTGTATCAGTAGCCCAATCTTTTGCTGAACCTTTTCCTGATGTATTAGATACTCCAGTTCCTCCTGTAGCCCATACTTTTGCAGAATAATCACCTGTACTCTGATCATCAATTCTACCTGTTCCTGTGGCCCACTCTTTTGCTGCTCCTTTATTTGCAGTATTAGTAACTCCTGTCCCACCTACAGCCCAAGCCTTTGCTGAGTGATCTCCAGTTTCTCCTCTAACACCACCTCCTACATAGGTAGCATAGTCCTTTGCTGATCCTCCAGTTGATACTGTAGTACCTATGGCATATTCTTTTGCCGAATATACTGTTGACTGATCTACTCCGGCTCCTGATGAGCCTCCTGATGCTGCCGAAAAGTGTCTTACTACTGCTCCTGTACGGACAGCATAATCCGTAGCTGTATCCTTTTGGTCTATAGCATCATCTCTGTATCCTCCTGTAACATCTCTGTATCCAGTAATGGTATCATTATGAGTTTCAAGCTGTCCTAAGTTTACTGCATCATTATCTGCAGTAGCAGCTAGTACACCCCTAATTTTCTTATCTGCAGCACCCTGTTGGGCATCCCATACACCTGCTCCAGTATCAAATACTATACCCTTTTCTGCAGTAATAATGGCTTGCTGTGCCATGTGGAACACATTGAGACTTGAGTTATCTAAATCCTGTTCTGTGAGAATGGAGGCATTAGAGAAGTCAACTGAAGGAGAACTCTCGTTTTGTGCAGATCTCCTGAGTTCAATGATGGTTGAGTCGGAGAATGTTATGTTAGAGTTACCAGAAATTGAAGGGTAAATACCACCATTCTTGTATAAGTCTGTTGCCAGTATTGCAGTTTTGGAAACTCTAACTACTTGTAAAGTTGTGTTTATTGTCCATACTGTGTTACTCGTGTCATCCCATGTAGTTCCTTCTGCCCCACCGTTTAGTGTGGTGGCTGTATCACCATCCTCTAGGAACCCTGTTCCACTTGCATATGTGGCATCATCTTCTCTGTATATCCTTACACCATCAATGTATACCTTAAATACATCTCCACTTGTGGACTTATAGGAGTCACTTGAAGAGGGAGTAAACCCAAGGAGACTATAATCAAATTCTATTAGATCAGATGATCCTGATGCATAGGATATTCCGTCCCAAGGATTCCATGTTGTACTTGTTAATGAGTTTTCTGCTGGCATATCAGTTCTATTTTATTAAGTTTAATCCGTAAATGTCCATTTATTACTTTTAATAAGCTGGAGTGTACCCTTCTTGTTCAAGTTTCTTAAATTTTGGTAGTGCCTCATCACCATGCTTATTACGATACTTAAGTAATCCAGTAGTTCGTGCATCTACTGCCACTTTTAGTTTAGGATACATCATCAATAACTTCTCCCATGCCACATCTTTATGTTTCCTAACTATCTTAGAGGCTTTCTCGTGTCTCCAGTTAGGTTTACCGGGATTATCTGGGTATACTCTAGTATCATCATAAGCATACTTCTCTGATCCCATTAGTACACGAAGAGTATCAATCATCTTCATTCTTTCACCTGTTTCTGGATGTGGATATATTGGTTCATTACCAATTAGAAACTTATAGTCAGAGAATTGTTCAGGTGATAGTTGGATACCTAGTTCACTTCGGTTTCTTTGTGGGGCATTAACGTGGAATCCCATTCGTATTAGTTCCTGTATAACAGGATCATGTTCTTCATAGTCAGTCCAAGCATATCCTGACCAGTAGGACATGTCTCTATCTATCTTCTCTCCAGTAACCCAATTCCACTTCTCTCCACCTATATTTTCCCAGTTACCAGTTATGTTGGCTATGTCAACATCCCATTGTTCAGTCAAGTTTGCAATTTCCTTGTAGTCATCATGACCTTGGTATGCGTGAAACCCTTGATTTATTATTCTAGGTAATCGAAAGTTTCTTTTAGGTTTTTCCCATAGTGCTTTTTCAAGGTCTCCTGTTCGTCCTGCTTCTTCCACACCTTTAAAGAAGTTATAGAAATTACTGATAAAGTGCATATCTCCAATGGACTTCATTATACCTAGTAACATCCGATTACCAATTTCCTCCTGATTATTATTGTATTTCCATGCGTTCTCATACACATTAGCAACCATCATAACTGGGCCTGAGAAGGGAGCCAATCTATCATAAGGAACCCATTTATCTCCTGCTTTAATAGAGTATGGTACATATCCCGCAGCTATCCATAACTCACGTAGTTTAGGATCAGTCGGCCCTGCTCCAGTTACTTGTCCTGAAGTGATTAATGCGGCTGTTCCTCCAAGTAAGGCAGTAGATATTATGACATCACCTAGTACTTCTGCTTGTTCTTGAGGAGTACCTGTCCATTTTCTCCTTACTTCTGCTCTCATGACAGACATTCCAACTGTTCTCTCCGTGATCCTCTTGACCACATTTGCAGGTGTTCTCATAATGGGTACAAATGCTTCAGCCGGAATTGGGTGGTTTTTAACAAGTGATTGTAAATCGTGACTCCAACTTTTAAGTACTAAATCCTCCTGAAATACAGTCCTTCTTGCTTGTTCTAATCCTTCTGCATTTGTTGCTCTTCCTAATGAGTCATAGAATTCTGCCATCTCTTTTTTAGCCCATACCCTTCTTACCTCTGGAGTGGCTTCTTTAATTGCTTTAGGCATTTTCATCATTATTTTACCATAAGCCCATGCACTATAATTAGTTTGCTTAAGGAATTCATCTATTGATGCAATCCCTCTAGTAGTTAATCTAATTCCTTGACCTGTTAAATTAAGAACTCTAGCTAATGCACCAGAAGCATTAGTGGCAATGGCGAATTGTGGAACCGTTTTGCTTGCAGCAATCATTGATTGTTTATTTGTTTCATCTATTATAGATCTTAATGGATCTAATATGTTCTTCTCATGCATTAAAGAGTATAAGGCATTCTTTGCTGCTCTAGGAAAGAGAAGCATAGTCCCTCTAGCACGGTGGGCAGCCTCAAGGAAAGCATCCATTTCCGCAGGTTTACCCATTAGTGTACGTACACCTCCTCTTACGGTACTGCCAATCATGTCCCTTACCATAGGATAGAAGGTCTCTACAAAACCTGATACAATAGCAGTCTCAAATACTGTTGTTGAACCTAGTATAATGTTCCTGTATATTTCCATAAAAGCAGCCCATCCACCTTCTCTTGCAGCTTTCATACCTCTATCTATTATTGAAATAGCTTTTAGTGGGTCTCCAGTTTGTCTCATGATGTCGCCAATCATTTGAACCATCTCTGGATTCCAGCCGTTTTTATTCATCTGTGCAGAGATAAAGGCATTTCTTAATCCCTCTTCCTGTGGGGTCAGCTTTTTAAGTGACCCATCCGCTTTATTTATCCATTTAGGTGGAACATCTATCCTCATACTAGTTACAGACCTAGCAAGTTCTCCTCTAATGTTTCCATAGTAAAAGTAGAGATTAGATATTTCCTGAAAATCATTTTGTAATGCCCATAGTACTGTTGGATCATGGAGTTTATCTAAGTTATTACTTATGTTCTGAGATAAATCTAATGAGAGGTCTCTTAACACAACCCTGTATGCAAACATGTGTGCACCTGCATCCTTCACATCTGCATACTTTTTAAGCATTGCTTTCTTAAGTTTATTAACAGACTCTCCTCGTATGGATGCTGCCACCTCAAACTCAGTTAAATCCTCATAAATTTCCTCTCCCTTTTTTTGAGTAATTGGTTGTCTTTCTCGCTCAATTATTCCAGTTTTGGATTTCCGTTTACCTGCTCTAAAGAATTGTCTCTTCTTGTATATAGCAGCAATAGCACTTATTACCTGTTCCCATCCAATTTCTTTTGAAGCTCCTAGATTAAGTATCCTCTTATCTTCTTTTAGTTTTCCAGACAGCATTGCAAGGATACCAGTTTCAACATCTGCATCACCAAGAGCTATAGCTTTTAGTACTAACTCTTCTTCTGGAGTCATCTTCTCTTTATGTGCTTTTGTTTCTTTCTTAGGAGAACCTTTAGGAGTTTCTTCTAACTCCATCGTTTGTTTTTTCCTCAGTAATTTCTTTAGTTTCTTTAAAGCCTGAAGATTTCCTTGTGTTTTTGGAATACCATCCATGTATTCTTTTATATCGGATGCTCCTATATCTGAGATTTTATCCAGTTGCCCCGGAGATAATCCTGCATTCACTCCACTATAATATGTTTTCGCATTCTTATAGATTTTCATGGTTAGTCCAACCATTGCATCCCCCAGTTTACCAATGGCACTTCCTTCAATAACCATTTTCAAATACCCTTCTGCTTCTGTATCATTAGGATCAGACTTTAAATAAGTAACCACACCTTCAAGTAGTGGTATTGGAGTGTCTTCGACAAACTCTTCTAATGAGTCTGAAAGTCTTGGTTCATGTGGTTTGAAGGTTGCTACAGTACCTAATATATCTCTACCAAATCCTTTTGGATCATACTGAATAGGGTTTTTGTACTTACTAGGATGTATAAAGGTACCTGATGGAAGAACTGCTCTTGCCATAAGGAACCCACTTAAGTATCTTGCAAGTGGTTTTAATACTTTATTAATTCCATACACAGGTTCAGGGTATTCAGGAAAGTGGAATGCTTCCCCGTTTTCAATTTTATCTTCTAGGTATCCATCTGATGATAAGAATACCATATCTTTATCTTCATCATATCCCTGTAGTCCCGGTAAGTTAAAGACTACATTGTGATCTAATCCCCAATAGTCAAGTGCTTTACTTCCTTCTTCATATATTGTCTTAAAACCAAAGAACTCTGCTGTGTTCTTTATACCAGTTAGCATACCAGAACCAGCACCTCTTACTAATGCGTCTGTCATTAAACTAGGATCATCCACAAGGAGGTCACCTGTTTTAGTATCTCCTACGAATAAATCTTTTACACCTTCTTTCCCCCATTCAACAATCTCTTTCCCCTTTTTCTTAACAACCTTTCCTAAAGATGGCTCAAGTATTATACCCTCTAAATCTTGTGGCCCCCAAGGTTTACCTAATTCACTTGGAACTTCATAGGGTTCCGGCTCTTCACCTTCTACATAAGTTTTGTACTGAGGACTTCCTACATCTACTCCATCTGGTGGTTGTGTTTTCGATAAATCTTCTCTTATCCTTTTTAACCAGTCCCACTCTATTTGTTCACCCATAAATTCCTTACCTTGTTCGTATTAGTTCGTAGTATGTTGCTATAAACGCTTTTATACCTCTTTTTAATCCTTCAACCGTTCTAGGAACCTCATTAGGTGGTATTAGAGGTTTAAGTCTTTTAAACATTTCTTTTAATTTACCATGTTCTGTTGTACCTTTAATTATTGTAGCAATTTTTCTACCAATTCCTTCTGTACTTACGTCTTCATTTTTTAAATTTGGAAATGCATTTTTAATTAAACCTTCTTTCTTTTTTATTAGTGCTGCTTTTTTAGTTTCTGCATTTGGATCATCTGGTGCTAGTTCCTTTAGTTCTTTAATAAGTTCTGATACTGGTTCACCTTCTTTAAATCCTCCACTTAAGAATTCTTTTTCTATCTCTCTGCTTGTTAATCTATTAAAGTCTTCCTTCTGTTTATTAGACCATAAACCATAGGGTACATTGTATCCCTCCTTATCTCCTTCTCCTAAGATTTTAGTTTTGAGTCGCTCCTTAATTGCTGCTTTAATTAGATCTACATTATCTCCTATTATAAAGAGAGCTTCCATTGGCATCTTAGAAACCCCCTTAGATATTTCCAAAGTAGATAAATTTAATAATCCTTCTTTCCACCCTGGAAATATGTTTGCAATAAGATTGTCAAACAGCTTAAGGGACTTTTTAGTTGCTGGTATATCCTCTACCTCAACTAATCCTGTCTTAAATAGGTCTACCTCTGCTTTAGCAGCTTCATCTGGTACTATCCCTTTCCCTCCCTCTGCTGCATCATAATATTTATTAAGTTCCATTTGAATGTAGGGGGCACTTTCAAATGCGAGTTCTGCAAGGAGACCCCGTATTGCTGTTGTGTGTTCTGTGTCAGCACCCTCTGCAAAACTAACTACTTTTCTGTGTCTCTTCTCTAAAGCTCTTCTATCATCCTCATATTGTTTGTACTTGGAAGGCCACCTAGCTTCTATCTCTGCCTTTAAGTTCTCTAATTCCTCTTCTTCTTCAGGACTTAATTTAAACTCTTCTCCTTTTGTTTGTCTCCAGACAAGGGTACCTAGCGTTTTATATTTACTATTAAATTCATAATTAGTTCCGGGGTCATTTCTTGTAGGTGTGAACTCATCATATTTTGCTCTAATTGCTGGTCTTGCAATATCAAAATGGGCATCCCTTGCACTAATTAGGTCATCATAAAGTTTTGTCTTCTGGTCTGCACTCCATAAACCATAGGTTATAAATTGTTTTGTTGTATTCTTTGGATCATCCTTAACTAGTTTCCTGTGTTCATTAAGTATCTCTCTCCATCTTTTAGTTAAAGCAGTTTTCTGATCTAATACTTCTGTTATTGCTTGCTGTGGTTTCCACTTAGTATCAAAACTTAACTTATCAATAAAATTCTTTCCAAAATCTTCTACCGACTTTTCTAAATCCTTGTACTCATTAATACCTTCTAATGGAGTGTAGGCTTTTAGTACACTATCTATTTTACTCTGCTGTGTCTCTCCTACCCTTATGTTATTCTCTGCTAAGAATATGGTAATCCCTGCTCTCATTGTATCATAGTCAGTATAGTGACCGGGTACATTAATGTACCCCTGAATTTTGTCTATCAACGTATCATCATCTAACACCTTCGGTTCCCCTTCTCTTTCAATAATTAGATCATAGTTATTATGGACACTCTGGTACACATTAGATAACCCCATAGAAAAAGCAAGTTTTTTGTACGCCTTTAATGTTTCTTTTCTTTTATCTTCATCCTCTATATTGAAGGCTTTACTCAATACATGTGTAAACCATTGTTTCTTCTCTGTATGTACTCTCTGTCTCTTTGTGTACTCATCACTATCTCTTTTATCTGATGCCCTATCTATTAGAGTTATTGTGTCCCGAATAATCTTTCGTCCCTTCTGTGTCTGTGCATAGTTACCACCTCCATATGTATCTACCTCACCAATTAAATCTAGCCAGTTCTTATTCCCAGTTTCCAATGCTTTAGCAGCAAAGTTTCTAGCAGACTTCTCAAGTACCCAAGAGGGAGCATGTCCCTCATCAATGGACTCCTCATTACTAGTGTTAATATCATCAATAAAATTTGTTAAAGTGTTTCCTGCTATCCGTCTGTTATTAAGTTTTTGCGATAGATCAGCAAACTCTGTTTTACCAAGTGGACGAGTCTTTTCTGGTCTAGTCTGTTCTACTTCTAAACTAGCTTGTTCCCATTGTAATGATCTTGGTTCCATTTATTTTCCTTTTATTACCTGTACATAATCCTTATCTTTAACACCAGCTTTTAAGTTACCCATTTCTCCGGGGTACTCAGATTGGAGCTTATTAAAGAAAGTTGCCGTTTGTTCATCCGTTAAATTAGTATTACCTTGAGTTTGTACTTGATACACATTCCCCACTTTAATAATTGCAAATTCCCAACCACCAGTTTTGTCTCCAACAATTCCATCACGTATTTTATCCACCATTAATTGTGCTTCATCTTCTGTTTTGTATGCAATAAGACCGAAATGGTTTCTTTTAGGTTCAATTCCCCCAATAACTTTTACTATTGTTGACTGTGCATTTGGTTCTGTGTCTGGTTGTATTGCTACTTGAACAAGTGCCTCTTCCTGATCCGGTGCATCTTGTGGTTCAGCGTTAGCTATAGCTATATCTTCATTAACATCTTCTTGAGTAAGTGCTACTTGAGGAGATTGTTCATGAGCAAGGGATGGAGCTAGGCTAGGAAGACTTTGGTCTTTTGCTGCTATTCCTTTTGTTTTACTGTATCCTCCACTTGTTAGTGCTACTTGAGGAGCAAGAGAAGGAGCTAGACCCGGAAGACTCTGATCTTCAGCCACCAAACCTAATTGTTCTATTTCAGCGATTTCTGTAGGTGTGAAACCTATCTTCATATTTGCTGCAAATGATCGTGGAGTATCTTTACCTTTAGTTTTGGCTACTTCGGTTTTACTACGTGTTCGATATCTTTTAAGATCATCAGAATTATTTTGTCTATCTTCTTTTTTAAATGCTGCTAAACTAAATACTTTTTTTGCCCCATCTTCTCCTATCTCTGTTTTAATTAAATGGTCTAATGATGCCGATATATTACTCACTTTTCTGTCCCATTCCTTTTTCCCTTCTTGTCTACTTCTATATTTTCTAGGGCCGAGTCCTTGTACATAATTATTTATAAACTTAGTTTCTGTACTAGTATCTCTTGGTATACGAGGAACTTTCATGTTAGAATTAAGTATGTTTCTTCGACCAAGAACTAGATCATCTAATATTTTTTCATCTACCTTTTGTTCAGCTACTACCCCTGGATTTATACTATTAAGTTTCAGGTATTCACTAGTTTGTTTGGTATCTTGTGCCTTTATATTATACTCACTTCTCTGATGCTCTGAATGCATCTGCATCAGTTGTCTTTTAATTGCATCTGCTTTAGGCTGGAACTCTTCATTAGCAACATGGTCACCCAGATCACCCACACGTTCTATCCATGAACGATTCTGACCGGGTGGGCCTTCTGCTTTATGCTGGAACTCATCTAAGAAACTAGTAAAGGCTTCTGGATCTGCACTATTCTTTGCTTCGCTACTCTCCCAAGCCATCATAACTTCATTCCCATACTCTAATGCCATTGCATCAGCTTGTGATCTTTTTAAACCTTCTCTAAAGTATGGACTCTCTCCTCCTGATATTGTTCCATTTCTGATGTTGTCTCGGAACTGTTTTCTTTGGATGGGAGTTGCGTTTTTATAAGCTGCTTCACCTTTTGCAACCATCTTCTTATTCTCTTCGTTTGTCTCTCTATTGTGAGCATCCAAAACTCCCGGCCCAAACTTCAACATTGTACCTAAAAAGTCGGACACCGCCTTCGCATCTTTTCCAGCAGCTTTAACCGCAGGTTGTCGTACACTTGTGGTAGTGCCCCGCCCCCTACGAAAGATCTGTTGCTTTTGTCCCTTCTTTCTAGCGGAAGCTAGTAATTCTGCTTTTGAAGTTGCCATTATGTTATCCTATGCATACCATGGTTTGTCTGCTTTTGTGTCTGCGGCTGGAGTTACTTTAGTATAACTTTTGTACCCAGCATAGCCTTCGAAAGCAGCACCAGCCGTTTTTAAACCCCTCTCATCAGCAGAAGCATACGATTGCGGAGCCATACTTTGAAGAGAACTCTTGTACTGCAGTCGTCTACTGATTCTGTCTCTGGTAATTCCTCCTCTTTCTTGTCTCCTTGAGGTTACTCCTCTTTGGAAGTTATCCTCTAGGTCTCTTACATTATTGGAAATATGTCTCCTTAGATTACCCATAATTGCATCAGCAGTCTGACCTCCACCTATTGTTTCAAAGTTCTGTGCTCGTAACCTAGCCTGATCTTCTCGTGCCATAACAAGCATTTCCAACTTCGCACTAGCAGCATCTTCAGCACTCTTGTATCCCTCTTTCTCTATGTTTATTTCTTCTGAGTAAGCTGATGCCATATCATGCTGGTATGCCTCAGTCTGCATTTCTGCATTCTTAGCAACTGCTTGATTATGAGCACTAACTTGTGCGTCTTGTGCTTGTTGAGCTTGTTGAGCTTGTATTAAAGCGGCTCCTATAAAAACTGCCGGATGACACATTTTATCTCCCTATCATAAATAAATTAAATGGGATACTGTCTACCCCAAATTCTGGCTCCTGTTTTACAAATGAAAACCCTAGTTTCTCAAGCCATTTACTTGTTTGTTTATTCCTGTTATCTACATAATTGAATAACATATCGAATTCTCTCCTGAATAATCTAAGATACTCCTTTGATACCTTATAGAAGCCACTTTTGTTTGAGGTCATATTATTAGATCCCATTAACCACACTACTCCAGATTTGTTATCCACCCTGTTTACTCCAAAGATACCAACTACTTCCTCATTTAGTAACAGAGTATAACAAAAGTCCTCTGACTCATTCAGTCCCTGTTCAAGTGCTTCTATTGGAGTAGCCCTGTGTGAACTCCATATTTCATTCCTGTCTGTCTGTCTCATCTTCTTGGATAAGACTAGGCAGTCGCTCCTAACAGTCTTTCTTACTTTGTACCCCATTAAATTCTCTGGCTTCTTAGTACTTGTAGGGCTTCCCAATCGGCAGACTGTAAAGCAAGTGGATACCAAGACTTACTATTAACTGTAATCTTAACATCTCTTGAGTTGCAGTACACAGGTACCCTGAATACTCCTGTTTCCAGTTCCTTCTTACCTAACAAGGAGGTACCCACAATGATACCTGTGAACTCTCGTATGTTGACATCCCTGTAAAGATCATCAAATGGTCTTGGTGAAATCTCTACTGTGAATGCACCAGTTTTATCATAGGAAATCTCAAAGTTTCTCAGTTGTAATCTACCTGAGTTAATTGAACTTTCGTTACTCTTAACAAACTGTTGTGAGAACTGGTATCTGAAGTCATAAGGTACACCAGCATAAACTACAGGAGTACTATTACCTCTTGAGTTAGATAGCTGAGTTCCGTTTTCTAGTACACCTGCTAACTGGCTTGCTGTTATCTTCTCTCCTGTTTCAACTATGTATTCAACTTCTCTTTCATCAAAGGTAAGAACTTTACCATCATCCCACGGATCTGACTTAGATACTGATGGAGTTACCTTTATGGTACATGTGTCATCACTAGCAAGTGCCTCAGTAGCGATTACTTTATACTTTATACCACTCACTCCTGAAGCAGAGAATGTTTGTCCTATCCTTGGAGCAAAGTTACCAGTTGTGTTTAACCTTTTAAGTTTTAAATTAGATCCAAATTGCCCACTTCCACTTATCTGTACTGTAGTTGTTGTTAATTTATCATAGTCTGCATCTGAGTATGGTAATGAGGAAATTCCTCCACTTGATAGTTTAACTCTCCTGTCTAGCCTAACTCCTATCTGGTCATCAATTACATCAATAGCACTATCTACGGATAAGTTAAGTTTCTCTAAATAAACTGGATCATCAGTCCCATCCCCTCTTCTGAATAGAATAAAGGCAACTGAACTAATGAACTCCACATCTATTATCTCTGCATCGAATTTCCATTTAGACCATGCAGACTGTAACTTTTCTTTATCATTATAGTAGTACTTGTAAACTATTAGTTCCCTTCGGTTAGTATCAGACAGCACCAGCAAGACCTCTTCATTAGAGGACACCGCCATTTTCTTTACTGTACCCTCTATGTACTCTGGTACATGCGCTGTTACTTCATTTGCATCATTTGTTTCAGATGCAATGTCAATGAAGTATTCACGTATACCTGAGAATGACCCACGTTGAAATGGAAAGAAGATTGTTTTACCTGCTGGTACAGGCTTTGTGTCCGTAGAGGTCTCAAAGTTCGTTGCAACGTCAACAGTTACTGAGGTAGGGGTGAGGAAGGCATCGGCAGTTAGTTTGAACTGCTGGAGATCTGAGAACAATACAAGGTTTTCCTGAAAGGGGATAGCAGATTTAAGTATGGCTACTTGGTTATTACTAACTGCCACATCAATAACTGCTGTATCCAAAACAGACAACACAGTATTGTGCCAGAAATTAAAGTACTCTCCTGCTTCAGACAGTATCACATTCTCATCTGACACAAATCCTAAACGGTTCCTGTGGAAGAATACATCATTGATGGTGTAGGTTGCATCAGTTGCATCCACAGGTGCAACAGTATCAGTACCACCTACTGTGTAGTTTGCAAATGAAGGAAAGGGGTTTGTGTTTAAATCTCCCACAGTACGAGATAACCAATCTACTGTACTAAGAATGTAGTAGATTCGACCTGCAACACCATCTACTGTACCAAATGCCTTATAGAGATTAACAGGCATTGTTGCTTTATTAAAACTAGTCCTCGCATTCTTCTTAACTATTTCATGTGCATGTGCTCCACTACTATCTGCTTTACCACCGGGATACACAGGTCTAATTGTTTCTTTCCATACATTACCCTCCCATTTAACATAGTAGTCATCTTGTCCAGTTGACTTATCTCCAGATATTTTTGCAACAAAGTTATCTGCATTAGGAGAAGGCAGTCCAGAGCCGGGTAGGTATCCAAACTGTGCTACCTCATCACTACCATTAATTGCTCTCATGTATGCATCACCCTTACCATCAGTAACTTCTACTGTAAAAGGATACTTGTTGTTACTAATGTGCATGATACTTTCACCTTTAACATACTTAGTAGTGAAGGTTCCATGAGTAGAACCTAATCTGTTTAGGGCAGTTCCAGTAAATGTACCATGATCTATAACACCTTTTGAACCAGAATATAATACATCTCCACCAGCAGTTGCAACATAAGCATCATTTTCTGCTACATCAGTTACGGAAGCACCAGCTTTCAATAGTATAACTAGGTCTGTAAGAAAAGGACGATGTAGAGTATGTACACCTGAACCTGTGTCTGTGATGTCTACGACTGAGCCTCCCTTAGTTAAAGAAACAGTAAGAGTGGTAGGAAGAGGTGTTGTGAGTACATAGTAAGTAGTATCTACAGCTAACCCCGGAGGAATAGTCCCTGCTGTTGTAAATGTTACAGTATCATCCTTAGTTAATCCATGATCTGCACTTGTGGTGATTACCTCTGTTGCTGCAACAACAGTAAATGTGAAAGTAGAGACCCCCGGCCCAGCAAATAAGTTATTCGCTATATTACTAACGATCACAGCAGACTGATTATTTATTGACTCAGTATTCTGATCTCCACTTCTACTCTTAGTCTTATTATCTGGAGTTGTGAATGTTGCTGAGAGTGTTTGTAAAGGATTTTCTCCATCTGCATGACCGGAAGCTCTCACTTCCATATCTGGTTCACCATCAGCATCAACATTCCATTCCTTAATCTCTACCTTATAGTCTGCACCAAAGTCTCCTATCTTAAAGTAAATTAATGCTTCATAGTCTCTGTCATCTGCATCATCACTTGACTGTTCTACATAAACTGTTTTGTTCAAGAGAAAGGTGAAGTCGGCAATGGTGGTAGCTGATAATTTATTAGGTTCAAATGGATTAGTGGAAACAAAGTTACCTAAGTAGTTCCTAACATCTGTATTAGAAGAAGAACTAAGTACATTAGATTGGGTTATATTAACAAAAGAAACAGTATGTGTACCTGAACCTGTTCCTGTGATGTCTACTATATCACCCGGAACTCCATTAGATATAGTTGCTGAAACTGTGAAGTTAGTTGTAGAATTAACTGTCTTTACATAAAATGTACCAGATGTACTTAAACCGGAAGGTATAGTAGTTGTTGTAGAAAAGGTTACTTGGTCGCCAACAAGGAGATTAGTAACTACTGGTGCTGTACTAATTTGATCTGTACCCGGAGAAGTTACAAAGGTAGAAGATGTAATATCGTTATTCCTTATGTATACCTCATTACCAGCAGTACCAGTTGCATACCCGGTGAGATCAATCATCTTAATTGATGGCTCTGGAGTTTTATCTGTTCCTTTAACAATTATGGCATATGCTTCATCTTCACTTCTCCTGATGGTGTGTATAAATACATCATTACTATTGTTTGATGTCACACCAGTAATAGCTACGTGTTCAGTACATGGTCTCTTCTCTAGTCCTCTTGCAATGTGAGACAATCCATTCTCTTGTATCTCACCTTGTGTTGGTAACCTGAGTGTTGCAGGTTGTTGTGAGATTCCATTAATTAAACTAGGTATTGTTCCTGAAATTAGTGCCATCTTATGTTGTTGGTGTTGTAGTTTGTCTTACCTTACCTGTGTCTCTTTCTATTATCCTGAATACATCATAGTCATCAAAGATGGTGTAGTCTCCTACCTCTGATTCATACTCCAGTAACTCAGACCATGCTTGTCCTTCGTCTTCCTGAAAGAACCTGTGTAACTCACCTGACCCCACTACTCTATCATGAAACACACGTGCTGATCTAGTTGCTATGTATCTACGTGCTGCCTCTGGTAAGTCATCAAAGACTAAAACTATTACTCTATCCACCTTCACATCACCTGTGAATATACTTGTGTTTTTCTCTCTGTCATATAGTCTACCACCTCGTTCAACCACATCTTTTGTTGTACCTCTAACCTTGGATGTACTATCAATTCGTATAACATTTGATCCTAATATAATTTGTCCATTTGAATCTGGTGTATATGTAACTTGAAGATCTAAATTGAATACCCATCCTTTAGATTGTACTGCACGTGAGATGTTAGAGAGAATCTGTCTGGCAATACTGGCATCTTGTAGTCCTGCTAAGTTATCTAAACTAGAAACTGGCTGTTCTCCAATCGTTATCAGCATTGAATTGACTGCCTCTAACTCAGTCATTTTATTTAGACTCATGTTACCTTTATAATGTAGTAAAAAAAAGGGAGCACCCTAGTTAAAGGATACTCCCAAAAAGAATTACCTTGATCCTATAGTCCTTGAATCAAAGCAACCGCAGTTGCAGGTCTCAACACGTTGTGACCCATTGCGTATTTAGACACCATTAATGTACCTTGTCTGTTGATTTGATATTCCGATTCAACTGAAAGATCCATTAGCTTAACAGTAGCAACTGTGTCCATAGTCATTACTAATCCAATGACACGTTGTGCAACAGCAGAAATTATTGATGTAATTCTTGCTGCGGAATTTGCGCCATTGTTAGCAACTTCTGTAGTCCACGCTGCATGGTTAGTACTACCTGTGTCATACTGAGTAGTACGATAAGATTCACCAGCTAAAGGCTGGTCTGAACCCCAAGTAGCGGTGCCAGTTTTATGTTCACCTACGTTACTTGCAATAGTCCATAAGGACGAATTCCAAGTGTTAGTTCCAACACTAAACGAACCCAAGTGGTTGGTTACGTACACAGGCATACCTAAGATTTGAGGTACTGCACCTGTTGCAACGCTACCAGTTCCACCTAGATCTCGGTTGAATATAACTAGGTCGTTAAGGTTACTGGTTCCAGAGACCTTGAACATATCGAAATATGTGTCATTGTTTAGAACAACGAAAGGATCTCCGGGTACATCTGCATTCATTAAGATACGCTTCGCATCCATGATCGCTTGTGCGATTGCTTTAGGATCACGGGATGCAGCAATATCTGTGCCTGTTCCAGCAGTTGCACCGATAACAACATTCTGAGTAAAGTCCTCATCTGCGAAAGCTGAGTACTCTTGAATCATTGGTGCACCTGCGGTGAGAGCAGCCATTGTTGCTGATTCACACAAAGCACCTTTAATTGCAAGCCTCAAAATGTTTTGGTCAGCAACTTTACCGAGACCAAATCCTGCCTCTTGAGTGTAGATAGAACGTATGTCATAATGAGACATTGCTTCGTCAATGTTCGGAATGAACTGAGCATTAACTAACAGGTCATCAATCGAAACGATTCTCTCACCCTGCTTGGCAGCAGTTGGAACGATTTCCTTTCCCGGTGTATGGTAGCCCGCATCTCGGTACTTACCTGTCATCGGAAATTGGGCTGACTTGCCTTTTGATATTGTCCGCACACGATGCAAAGGCATCATGATGTTCTTAGATTGGAACGCTGTAAGCACTTCTCCTGCATACAGCTTGAGGAATAATGCACGACCTTGACCAGTAGATCCAGTTGTTGCATTATCCACACCCGCCCTATGAATTGCGGTATAGTCTTGTGCCATATTGTTTTTCCTTAGATTAAGGGTTATTGATTAATAACTCAGAAATCTTGGTCTCACAAAGTTCGGTACAGAGTTGTCCTACGCATAGGGCTACGTCTTACTTTTTGGTCTTGTCCTTTGTTTCCTTGTTAGAGCACATTTGAAAATCTCAGCTTTTGTGCCACACGTGCACGATACGCTGGATCTTTCTCATACTTCGGATCGCTCATTGCCGAAGTAAGTTCTGCTAGTGATTCAAAGCGAGGAGCTATGTCCTCACCCACATCACCAGACAGTAGGTTTGGTGGTATACCCACCGAATTCTGATAACGAGCTTGCATACCTAGTACAGCAAAGTTAGTGTTTGCATCTAGGTTTTCAATTTGTTTATTATAGGCTTCAATTTCCCAAGGTTGTAGGTTGTCTGCCGCCCAATCCATCATCAAGTTATAATTCTGCTCTCCACCTACCTCATTATATAGGTGTTCAACAGCTTGTTCAGCCATTGCCTCTTGACCTTGTAACCAAGTGGCAACCATTTGTTCAGATATACCTTGTTCTCCAAGAGCATCTAACGCTTCTTTAGATAAAGTACCTGTCTCATTATACTCATCTTGGAATACATTGAAGTCTAATCCTTTTTCATCAAGTAACTGATGTACTTGAGATCTAGTAGTGTTTACTATTTCTGGAGCTTCCTCATTTTGAAACCTCTCTTGCTCCGCAGTTAGCTGGCTCTCCTCGTTTGAATTGTGGAAGTGTTGTTCTAATTGCTTGTATGCTTGAGCTAAGTCTTGAGGGGAACTAAACTTTTCAGGTAACCACTCAGGTCTGTCATTATCTCTGACATATAGTTCTTCTGGTTGGTCACTAGGATTAATAGGCTCCTCCATCTTAGCAAACATGTTATGCACATGATCTGATGTACCTACTTGATTTGTTCCTTCTCCTTCATATGTGTTCACTTCTTCTGTCATTGTGTTTCCTTCTTACTGTGTGTTAATTATGCATTACCCATTTGTTGTGTCATAGCTTCTTGCATCTGTTGAGCCAACTCAGGATTGTTAGCCATTTGCTCATTCATACCCTTGACCATATTTGGCGTTGCTCCTTTAACAACATCACTCATCATCTGAGCTTGTTGTGCTTGCTCCATCTGTGCTTGCTGTGCTTGTTGGGCTTCTGCTTGTTCCATTTGAATCTGTTCATCAGTCTTAATTAAACCACCTGTGTCAATACCAAGAGATGCACCTAGTCTATCCATGTAGTCATCAATGTTTAGCTTCTGAGCTAACACTTCTGGCCCTAGTGGAGCTAGGTACTCTAAGAATTGAGATAGTTTATTCAAGTCCTGACCACGACCTAGTGCTTCCATACCAGTAACAATCTGTGGTTTGACTGATTCCTTTGGAAACTTAGGCATCTTCTTCTGCTTAACCATTCTGGCAAGTAGAATATTAATGAGTGGTAATTGGAATTCCTGAGAGAGTACAGAATAGACACCACCTAGAGCACTCTCTAGTTCTTGTGCCATGAAACGTATTTCTTCTGCTGTCACTCTTTCTGCATTCCTTTGAACAGAGGAATTAAGAAGGAAAGCCGCAGCTAACCTTTCTTGTATGTCTCTTAACATATCCTGTGCAATTCTAAAGTCATTAAACTTATCGACTTGCAATGTGGATACATCATTTGAATCGCCTTGCACTATAGCACCACTTGGTGCATCAGCTATTGTCTTTATCCTAGTGGTACCATTAGGTCTCACCAGAAATAAAACTTTGGAGGCTGCCGCAGAGCCTTCAACTATTGCTTTAGATAGTGCTTCAAGCGACTTAAGATCCCCTAAGTATTCTTCTACTAGTCCTCGACCATAAGATTCCCCATCAACTCTGCTAAAGCGGAGAGCAATGAAGGGACTCTTATCAATAGGAAATTTGCCGAAGGACTCAGGGATGGTAGTAGTTCCTATTTCTTGATGTATGTGCCAGTACTTACCCTTGTTACAGACATAAGTAAATAGCTCGTAGGGCTTGTCAGGAGACTCAGGGGAAAGTTCCTGTGGTGAAGGAAGCCCTAGAGCTATTCTTGCACTTTCTGGTATAGTCTTTGCATCAAGTGATTCTTTAGTTATTAGGTAAAGAAGATTACCCATTGGATCTCTCTTAACAATGAACCGATCCAAGTGGAACACTCGCATACCCCCACCTTCAGGGAGGTAGAGTAGGCAATTACCAGTTGTGATAAGGTGTTTTAATGCTTCAAATACTGGAACACGAAAGGCTTCAGTTTCAATCTCATTCATTGCCGCACGTTCAATCTTTGCAAACCCTTCTTCAACTGCACCCCTTTGTTCTGGGCCGACTAGTGCCTCTATGTCAAAGTCATCAATGGTTAATCTAAAGAAGGGGGAGTTTGGAGGAAGAAGAGTCAACAAAAGTTTACTTGCTAAATGATTAACACCTCTTGCTCCTATACTTTGGAATGGAGTTTGATAAGTGGTAGCCCAGTTTGCTCCTTGGTCTTTTATTAAAGTAGGTATCGTTAGTTTAGCACATTCTCTAGCCCTATTAAGGTACGATTCCCTATGAGAAAACCCTTGCTCATACATACCCTTGAGTTGCCCGCCTTCATAAGTCTCTTTAACATTCTTCATACTCTAACACCTGACCTACTAATTTTTCTTAGTCGTCTTTTACCTCCTCCACCAGCAGTTGACTTTTTAACTCCTTTGAATGTTGCACTCCTCGCAAAGCCTTGTCCTCCTTGTGCTACATCTTTAGAAAAATCTCCTTCTACTCCGGGGCGACTGGCTCCGGTAGTGCCGCTTTCTCCCGTACTCGACTGATCTCCCTTCCATGCTTGACCCGCATCCATCCACCTTGTCCACTCAGCTTTTCCAGCATCCATAACATTTACCCACTCAGCTTTTCCAGCATCCATAACATTTACCCACGCAGCTTTAGCTGCATCTGCTCTTGTATGAAGAGCTACTTTACCAGCATCTGTCGCTGTAGCAAGTCCAGTTTTACCAGCCGATGTGAGGTTAGCAAGTCCAGTTTTACCAGCAGTCAACAAAGCTCCTGCACTTCCACCAATTTTTACCTGCGGTATTTTAGGTAAAGTTTTCTTTAGATTACTAGTGGTTGTCATCAGACTCTCTTTAGCAGAACTAGTTTCTTTCATCAACTTTTCTTTAGCATCACTAGTGGATGTCATAAGCCCCTTTTTAGCACCAGTAGTGGTATCCATGACACCCTTTTTAAGATCAGTAGTGGTTGTCATTAACTTCTTTTTGGCATCAGTAGTGGTTGTCATTAACTTCTTTTTAAGAGCATCAATTGTGGGTACTTTTGTTGGTATTTTTATTGCAGGTGGCTTAATAACAGGTGTCTTGATAACAGGTGTCTTGATAACAGGTACTTTTACTTTCGCAACTTTCTCCACAACTTTAGGTACATCTGCTACTGTTGTCTCTGCTTTCTTTGCAACTTTCTTTACTACTTTCTTTGCCTTCTTTGCAACTTTCGTTACTGCTTTAACAACTCCTCCTCCACCCCCACCAAAGAGGACAAGATCTCCTTCATAATCAAATGACTTTGAGGACTCTTCAACTAGTTCTCCTTTGTTCTCATCCCATGTGTAAACAACCTCTGTATATATTTTCATGTTACTCCGCTTTCTTCTTTTTCTTAACAGTTAATTGTTTAGAGGCACCTTGAACGGATTTCTTATCTGTATCAGAGAGATCTGCTTTCTTACCTGAACCAGAACTTGTCTGTGTTTGTCCACTAGATGAGTAGTTTGCTTCAGATGTGTCAGAACCTACATCATCATCACCATCTCCACCTTGACCTAGTATTCTGTTTACGAAGCCAGTAACTTCTTGTCCCTTCTCACCTACAAAAGTCATACCTTCCATACCTTTATCATAAATATCACCAGTCACTTGACCAAAACGATCTTGCCCTGCCCTAGTCTGCTCATCAATCTTTTCTCTTTTTACTTTTTGGTATTGCCTTTTCGCAGACTCATGTGCACCTGTAATAGATTCTGTATTAGCTCCTAAAGTTCCACCGCCCATTTTATTCCCTTATAAATAGTGTCCAATCGTCTCCTCCATCTCCTTTATATTCAGTTAAACCTCTTCCTAATCTACTGATTAGAACTGGATAGTAAGATGACTTAGGATGACATGGTAATATATATGATGAAGTATTGTTTTGATTCATTAGTGTATCTAATGATTGAAAGATAACAGTTGAATCTCTATTAGTAATCTTTTCTGAATGCATCCACCAGTATACTGTAGGTGAATGTGTACAAAAAGCACCTGCTATTTCTCCGTCTTTAAAGATAACATGTGTTGGATACATAGGTAGTCTACCATTTTCATCGGCAACTTCCATTACTTTTTCCATTAACTCTTGAGTGTTAATTGGAAATACTTGTAAATTAGTTATCATAGTGTGTGTGTATGTGTTAAATAAGCACTAGCTGTTTATACGTTTAGCCCCCCACCTTTGTAAGCTGAGTGGGATTTCCCTTTAGCCTTTCCTTTCCTTTTCTTCTTGTACTTTGCCTTAGATACCTCAGACTTAGGAGCATCCAACATCTCCATCTCTGCTTCTGCTATATCAGGTCTGTCCATTTGTGCAGGAGGTGGTGGAGGTGGTGGCATCTTAATCTTAGGTGTTGATTGGCTTCGTCCACCCATGATCCTCCTCATATAATTGTGTAAGTCGTGCAACCACAGACTGTTGTCCTTGAAGGAAAACAATTTCTTTTATATCTGTCCCATTCGGAACATCCTTATAAGGAGGTAGTCTATCGGGAAACATTTCTTCTAAATATTGTAATAATTCTTTTGATACCAAGTTGTTATAGTCCATAAATGTCCACTTTTGTATTAGAGTTCACATGAATTGGCAACACAAGCTAACTCTTGGGAGCCTGAAGTACTGTCAAGTGTCTCATATTTAATAAGATTGTCCCAATTAATAGTGGGGAAACTCTTGCTTAGTGAGTCGAATTCTTTCTTAGTACACTCTGTGTATGGTGCTTGTTTATAAATGTAGTCAGAGTAAGGTAAAAAGGAAACACCTGATATGTCATCAAAGTTATCAAAAACATAGGAGCCAACAGGGAGCCACTCATCTTCCTTAACGGAGATAGTCTGGCTAACTTTGTGTTCGGCCCAGAACTTAGAATAAATACCATGAAGTTCTAGCTGACCAATAGCGGAGAGATCTTTTCTTGTTAGAGAAAACTTAGGGGATCTCATGGGGAAATAAAAGACCATGACATTACTGGGATTAGTTATGGCAGGTTCGTAAGGTACCCCACTATCCATCAGTAGTGTGCACAGGGGTTCTTTCACATTAGTTCTAACTGTCCTAATGTAGTAAGGACTGTGCCGTGTGTGGATTCCAGAAGCAGAGTCAACAAGTTGACTAACTGTTCCAGAAGGTTTAACGCAAGTTATACTGGCAGACTTATTTATTCCAATGTCACCAGCATGTTCTTCGTTAGTCTCTATCGCTTTTTCTCTTAGCTTAGTGAGCAGGTCAGGTAGGTTATCACCGCTTGACCCATTAGTAAGTGGGCAATCCATTATACCTGTGAGTGAGACACCAAGTAGTCTCTCCTCTTCACAGTTTGTTTTCCACTTGTTAGTTAGGTACCTGAAGTTGGTGAGTGTGGACTGCCATGTACCTAATATAGTTGCCAGTTCCACCTTCTTAGTGAGTGTGTGAACTGTGTCATCACTCCTCACTACTGCTTCAGTTAGGTTACAGAACTCTCGTGGTCTCAGGATTATCTCTGAACATGGGTTAGTTCCAAAGTCATCTCTCTCTTCTCTCCTGTCTCCTTTAAGTGGATTCTTTATGTCAACATTTAAATTATTAACATGCTTCTTAGCATTGGCACTACTGAATATACCACGTTCACCAGACTTTGAGTTATAGAGTGATTGCCATTCCTTTAGAAAGGTACCCACATCTGGGTTACCGTGATAGTTAGCAGAGTTGTTAGCTAATGCACGTTGGGATTGTCTACCCCACCACTCTCCTGATTTACAGGTACGCATCTGCTCATCACCTACATCACTCAAGGATAAGAGAGCACTCCTTCGTACACCACCCACCACTACAACCTCTGCTGTTTTACACACTAAGTCATGACATTGTAATGTTGTGAGTTTAGTTGAGGTTGCATCTTTAAATGTCCTCACCGTAAACCAGAATAGTTCCTCTAATGGTTCAGGCCCACTTGCTCTACCACCAAATGTTTTCAGAGGTGCCCCTGCTTTCCTAACTCCACTCACATCCCACTTGGGTATTAGTCCAGAGTACAGGAGAGAGATCAGTTCTCGGAATGCCTTTGCCCATCCTAACTTAGAGTCTCTAACAACTATGAGTGAGTCTGTTTCATGTAAGGTTTCAGGTACAAACGGAAGTAAACTAGTGTACTTGTATTCAACTGAGAACCCAACACCAGTACCGTTCATGAGAACGTACAGTAACTCATCAAAGGATCTAGGAGAGTCAATGGGTAGGTATGCACAGTTGTACCCAGCCACGTTCTCTTTATCTAGTGCCTCTCCTGCGGTCATTAAGCACCTCATTGACGGCATAATTTGCAGGGAATATACTGCACTCTTCAGTATACTTTCTAACTTCTTGTCTACTGTGTAACCACAGTTCTCTTTGAGATGTCCTCTGAAGAACCTGAAGTATCTATCGACTGTCTCTTTCCATGTCTCTCTTCTTTTCTTTTCGTAGTCCCAACGTGAGTACCGAGAGAGGTGTATGTATTGCTGGTATTGTGTAGGTAGTTCATCCATGATTCTCTTTCAATCTTTTAATGTTGGCTTGGTCATCGGACTTAGCTAATGGATGTTCTAAACTTTTTTCAACATAACTTCTCCATTGCTCTTTCTGTTTCTGACTCTTCTCTTTCCACAAATTTGGCTCATGAATTACTACCGTAGATGGTGGTTCCCATAAAGTCGGGTACTTATCTATTCCATTGAACTGTTCCTTCTGTAGTATGTATGCCATTCTTGCTTGTAGTATAGCAAACTCCTCATCGAATCCTCTTGCCTTATATGTCTTTCGTACTGCACCCCAACGACTGTCCTCATTCTTGTCTGCTTGTTCCAGTACTCTGTTTGCAGTAACAGCACCAACACCAAGACAACCGGTGTATCCATCTACTTGGTCACCTGATAGTGCTTGCCTAAAGAAGTTCTTCTCCGCAATATCTTCTGATATATCGTAGATAACTTTACCATCAAAGTCCCAATGCTTACCCGGAATTGTGAGTAGGTCTTTGTCTGTTGAAACAATGCATGTGTTCTCTGTATCCTTAGTACACTCTATACCCATGAGATCATCTGCTTCTAACCACTTAGACTGTAGTGTAACATACGCATTTCTTAAGTACTTACGTGCTGGCTTGTAGCACACAGGTTTTCTTATACCTATCCTCTTAGCTTTGTAATCCGGATTAAGTTTCTTCCTAAAGTTATCATGTGAACTGAGAAACACTACTACATCATCTGCATCTGAGTCCTCCTTAAGCTGGCTAATCTCTGAATCAATTAGATTCCTAACTGCCTTGAAGTCACAATGAAGTGTCCATATATCGTCACCCCAATCAACTTCCCTTTCACATGCACAACAGTTTTTATAAACTAGTATGTCACCATCAATTAATAATTTCATTTGTCCCTTTTGTTAGTGTGTTTCAGCCCAGTTAGAACCGAATGTATACTCACCTGTTAGTGGTACCCTCAAGTTAAGAAGGTTACCTGAGTTAGTGATTGCTTCTACTGCAATCTTTCCTACTTCATCTTCAAGTCCTTCACGAACAAGTACTTGTATCTCATCATGAATGAAAGCAACTTGTTGGTAGTCCTTGTCCTCTTTAAATCCTTTCTCCTTCATCAGCCTGTGGAATTCAACCACCCATTTCTTACATATGATTGCTCCTGCTGATTGACATAAGGAATTAAGTGATGAGTGTGTTGATCTTACTGGAACCTTCCTTCCATCAATACCAAATAGGTATCCCTTCTCTGCCTTCTTGAACACCTCTTCTCTTAGTTTCTTAAATGCTGGTACCTTCTTGAAGAATCTGTTCTTTAGTTTCCTACCTTCTCCTTTATCCTTGCCCACAATCTGACCCAACTTCGCTTCTCCGGCACCAT
>Ga0114905_1000452_pt1 | contig 25849 bp, 23 predicted proteins | sample MalvireepMed_b05_FD_83499 | JGI IMG/M metagenome (GOLD analysis project Ga0114905, IMG submission 83499) | Marine viral communities from the Global Malaspina Expedition - Malaspina viral metaG DeepMed_b05 | ecosystem: Environmental > Aquatic > Marine > Oceanic | place: Mediterranean Sea...
CCCCCAAGGGCCGCACCCGGCGCGAGCTTCTGGCCACGCCGCGGATCGCGGTGGCGGTGATCTGCGCCGCCGTCAGCTACGCGCTGATGAACCTCGTGATGACCTCGACACCGCTGGCGGTGGTGGGCTGCGGCTTCGACACGGCGGATGCCGCCAACATCGTCACCGCCCACGTGCTGGCAATGTACATCCCGTCCTTCTTCACCGGCCACCTGATCGCCCGCTTCGGGGTCGAGAAGATCGTCGCGCTCGGCCTCGCCATCCTCGCCGGCGCCGGCGGCGTGGCGCTCACCGGCGTGGCGCTCGAGCAGTTCTTCGTGGCGCTGGTGCTGCTGGGCGTCGGCTGGAACTTCGGCTTCATCGGCGCCACCACCATGCTCGCGGGGGCGCACAAACCGCACGAGCGCGGCCGGATGCAGGGGCTGAACGACCTTCTTGTCTTCGGCGCGGTGACAGCCGCCTCGCTGGCCTCGGGCGGTCTGATGAACTGCTCGGGCGGCAGCGCGCAGGAGGGCTGGACCGCGGTCAACATGGCGATGGCGCCGTTCCTGATGCTGGCCGGCGGCGCGCTGATCTGGCTGATCCTCAGCCCGCGCGCCCGGCCGGCCGAGTAACGGCCCGCATCAAATCCGCCCGGTCATCGCCGCCCGCATGAGTCCGGTGCGGCGACGGAACTCCGAAAGCTGCAGCGTGCCCTCGGCCACCCGTTGCGGCGCCTGCGCCGCCTGTTTCAGCAGCGGCCCCGCCTGCCAGCCCGCAAGCAGAGCCGCCCGCGCCGGTTTGTCGACCTCGCCAAGCCGCGCGCGTGCCCGGCTCAGCCTCGTCAGGCCTCCTTTCGCCAGCGCGACCACCGCCTCGGGACGCCCGTCCACCAGCGGCACCCGCCCCTTCGCCTCGAGCTCCGGCACCGCGCGCAGGAACTGCGCCAGCCCCGCCGCGTAGCCCGCATCAAGCGCGACATCCTCGGGCATCTCGCCAAGAGCGCGGCCCGCCGCCAGCACCAGCTCGCCCGAGGTTTCCTCGAGGTAGCGGGTGAAATGCCCCTCATCCTCGAAGGCATCGCGGTAGATATCCCAGCGGCGCGCGCCCACCAGCCGGTCGAGCCGCCCGGCGCTTTGCGCATCCAGGACCCGCCCGAGCGGTGTCACCACCTCGTGGCGCCGCACCGTGCCGGCCTCGCGGATTTCCTCGAGCGCGTCGCGCCACCATTGCAGGCGCATCTCGGCGATCATGCTCTCCTGCGTGAGCCACGGCGCCCGCGCCACCTCGAGATTGAAGGCATAGAGCGGGAACAGCACGGCCCGCGCCCGGACCGGTGCCGCCATGGTGGCGGCGAAGCGGTCGGGGTCGCCGCGCTCGACAAGCTGGGCGCAGGCGGTGAGATCATCATCGAAGTCCATGCGGCTCACCTAGGCCGCGCCGGCCCGAAAGGAAAGCCTCAGTCGGGCCGCGCCAGCACCAGCTCGTAGGCGATGCGGTCGGGCGCCTGCCGCCACAGCCCGACCTCGCGCTCGGAGGCCTCGAGCACCGCCGTCATCGCCGGGCTGGCCCCGTCGCGCAGCGCCGCGATCTCGCGCGCCACGCTGCCGTAATAGGCCTCCCAAGGCGCACCGATGAGCAACCGCGTATCGAGGATCTCGTAGCCGGCCTCGGCCACCTGCGCCCGCAGCCCCTCACGGTCGGTGAGTGCCGGCTCGGGCGCCCAGAAATCCCGCACCGCCTGCGGCTCCTCGCCGCCGAGGAACACCCCTTGCGAGAAGGCCACGACACCGCCCGGGGCCAGCGCCGCGCGCCACGCCCGCAACCCCTCGGTCACCCCGAGGAAATAGATCGCACCCGCCGACCAGATCAGGTCACAAGGCCCCTCGAGCGCCGCCATGTCGCCGACCCGCAGCGCGGCATTCGGCAGATCCGCCACCCGCGCCTGCCCGGCCTCGATGAAGGCCGGGACCGCGTCCAGCCCCTCGACCTGCGCCTGCGGCAGCGCCCGGGCCAGCGTGACCGTGTCGGCCCCCGTGCCGGAGCCCGCGTCGCAGACCCGCAGCGCCCCCGTGAGCCCAAGCCGCCCGAGCGCCCAGAGCACGTCCTCGGGCGTCCCCGGCCCCTGCCGGTCGAGCCGGCTGTAAAGCGTCAGGAACTCAGGCGGCAGGTCCATCACGCCCGTCCTCTCCGCAGTCGCGCGTGAGCTTCCAGCGCACCGCGTCGAGCAGCGCCTCGAAAGACGCGTCCACTATGTTGGCGCTGACCCCAACGGTCTGCCAGCGCCGGCCAGAGCCGTCCTGACTGTCGATGATGACCCGCGTCACCGCCTCGGTGCCGCCCTGTGTGATGCGCACCTTGAAATCCACCAGCCGCATGTCATCGATCACCGCCTGATAGGGTCCCAGGTCCTTGGCCAGCGCCTTGGCCAGCGCGTTGACCGGGCCGCGGTCGAAGCCGGCATTGTCGAGGCTGTCCGAAACCGACAGCTTCTTCTCGCCGTCGACCTTCACGACCACCACCGCCTCCGAGAGCGAGACCATCTGGTCGTACTTGTTCTTGCGCCGCTCGATGGTGACGCGGTAGCGCTTGACCTCGAAGAAATCCGGGCAGCGGCCCAGCTCGTCCCGCGCCAGCATCTCGAAGCTCGCCTGCGCGGTGTCGTAGGTGTAGCCCTCGGCCTCGCGCGCCTTGATCCGTTCGAGGATACGGGCCAGCGCCGGATCGCCCTTCTCGACCTCGAGTCCCGCCTCGGCCAGACGCCGGCGCAGGTTCGACTGCCCGGCCTGGTTCGACATCGGGATCACCCGGCGGTTGCCCACCTGCCCGGGCTCGATATGCTCGTAGGTCGAGGGATCCTTCAGGATCGCGCTGGCATGCAGCCCCGCCTTGTGGGCAAAGGCCGAGGAGCCCACATAGGGCGCCTGCCGCATCGGCACGCGGTTGAGGATCTCGTCGAGCATCCGGCTGGTCTGGGTCAGCCCCTCGAGCCCCTCGCGGCTGACGCCGATCTCGTAGGCGCTGGCATAGGGCTGCTTCAGCAGCAGCGTCGGGATCAGCGAGGTGAGGTTGGCATTGCCGCAGCGCTCGCCGAGGCCGTTGAGCGTGCCCTGGATCTGCCGCGCCCCGGCATCCACCGCCGCCAGCGTCGTGGCCACCGCGGTCTCGGTGTCGTTGTGGGTGTGGATGCCCAGCCGGTCGCCGGGAATGCCGCCTTCGATCACCGCGCGCACGATGCCATGCGCCTCATGCGGCAGCGTGCCGCCATTGGTGTCGCAGAGCACAATCCAGCGCGCCCCGGCCTCGTGCGCCGCGCGCAGGCACGACAGCGCGTAGTCCGGGTTGGCCTTCCAGCCGTCGAAGAAATGCTCCGCGTCGAACAGCGCCTCGCGGCCCTGGGCCACGATATGCGCCACCGAGGCGCGGATGTTCTCGACATTCTCGTCAAGCGCGATCCCCAGCGCCGCGGTGACGTGGTAATCGTGCGTCTTGCCGACAAGGCACACCGCCTGCGTGCCGGCGTTGAGCACCGCCGCCAGCACGTCGTCATTCTCGGCCGAGCGCCCGGCCCGCTTGGTCATGCCAAAGGCGGTCATCACCGCCCGCGTCGCGCCGACCTCGTCGAAAAAGGCCGAGTCTGTCGGGTTCGCCCCGGGCCAGCCGCCCTCGATGTAATCGACGCCCAGCTCATCCAGCGCCGCGGCGATGCGCAGCTTCTCGGCGGTCGAGAACTGCACCCCCTGCGTCTGCTGCCCGTCGCGCAGCGTGGTGTCGTAAAGATATAGCTTCTCCGCCATCACCGCGCCCCCGCTTCTTCTGGCTCGAAATATCCTCGGGGGGGCTCGGCTTGCCCGAGCGGGGGGCAGACAGCCCCCCTCCCGCGCCGGTCACAGGCAGATGCGTCAGAGGTCATCACAGCCCCTCCAGCTTGGCCGCATCGAACCCGGCCCCGGGCAGAAGCTCCACCCCGGCCTTCGACATGCGCACCTCGACCCCGGCCTCGACAAGCGCCGCCTTCATCCGGTCGACTTCCGAGAAATCCTTGCTTTCCATCGCCGCCGCGCGCACCGCCGCGAGCCGGTCGGCAAGCCCCGAGAGGTCCACCGAGACCTCGGCCCAGCCCCCCAACTCCGGCGTCAGAAGCCCGAGCAGCCCGGCCCCGGCCTTCAGCCCCGCCAGATCGCCGGCCGAGGCCAGCTTGTGCAGCTCGGCAATCGCTCCGGCGGTGTTGAGGTCGTCGCCCAGCGTCGCCACGACGGTCTCAGGCACCGCCCCCCCCTCGACATCAGCCACCATGCCGCGCCACTTGCGCAGCGTGGCCTCGGCCTCGCGCGCTTTCTCCGCCGTCCAGTCCATCGGCTTGCGGTAATGCGTCGAGAGCATCACGAAGCGGATCACCTCGCCCGGCACGCCCGCCTGCCCGTCACGCCCCTCGAGCAGGTCGTGCACGGTGAAGAAGTTGCCCAGCGACTTGGACATCTTCTTGCCCTCGACCTGCAGCATCTCGTTGTGCAGCCAGACCTTGGCGAAGCCGCCCTCGGGATGGGCGCAGCAGCTCTGGGCGATCTCGTTCTCGTGGTGCGGGAACATCAGGTCGTTGCCGCCGCCGTGGATGTCGAAGCTCGCGCCCAGAAGCTCGGAGCTCATCGCCGAGCACTCGATATGCCAGCCGGGACGGCCCCGGCTCCACGGGCTCTCCCAACCCGGCAGCTCGGGCTCCGAGGGCTTCCACAGCACGAAATCCATCGGGTTGCGCTTGTAGGGCGCGACCTCGACCCGGGCCCCGGCGATCATGTCGTCGACCGAGCGGCCCGAGAGCCCGCCATAGGCCTTGTAGCTCTCCACCGCGAACAGCACGTGGCCCTCCGCCTCGTAGGCGTGGCCCTTGTCGATCAGGTCCGCGATCATCGCGATCATCTGCGCGATGAACTCGGTGGCGCGCGGCATGTGGGTGGGCTCCATCACGCCCACGGCCGCCATGTCGTCGAGATACCATTGCATGGTCTCGGCGGTGATCTCGCCGATGCTGCGGCCACTGTCCTTGGCGCGGGCGTTGATCTTGTCGTCCACGTCGGTGAAGTTGCGCGCATAGGTCACGTGTTCCGGCCCGTAGACCTGCCGCATCAGGCGAAACAGCACGTCGAAGACGATGGCCGGGCGCGCATTGCCAAGATGCGCCCGGTCATAGACCGTCGGGCCACAGACATAGATCCGCACGTTGTCCGGGTCGATGGGCTCGAAGAGCTCCTTCTTCCGGGTCCGGGAATTGGTCAGCCAGATAGGGACGTCCATGGCGCGCTCCTTCGCACGAAGATCGCGGCGGGAGTAGCAACTTCATTTCTGGATTGGAATAGAAGACCGGCCCGCCGAGGATATCAGCAGGTAATGCAGCAGTTCCGAATGAGGGTTGCTTGCGTGGTCATGCATCGCTCATACGCCGATGCGCGGCGTGCGTCCAGCCCTTTGGCCGAACGCACGCCGCGGTGTCTTCAAAGAGCCGTCAGCCGTAGCTCACCACCTCGTATTCCACCCCGTCGGGCCCGTCGAAATAGAACCGCCGTCCGGGCGCGTAGTCGGCATGGCTGTGCGTCCTGAAGCCCGCATCCGTCACCCGCGTTTCGGTGGCGTCGAGATCCGCGACCACCAGCCCGATATGGTTGAGCCCGCCCTGCCGGACGTAACGCTCGGGATCGGTGAGGGTCGTGTCCGCGGGGCGGTAGAGCGCGAGGTAGTCGTCCTCGCCGCCCACATGGACCGAGCGGCCCGCGCCGCGTGCCGGCCCCTGCCAGCGGATATGCCAGCCGAAGAGCTCGCAGAGCAGCGCGGCGGTGGCGTCGGGGTCGGGGACGGCGATGTTCACGTGTTCCAGTCGGGCGGTCATCTCGGGCTCCTTGCTGCCTCTTGGGTACGATCGCAGGCAGGATCCGACCTCGAGTGCGGTTGAGGTCAAACGGAAAGTTTCATTCGGAACAAGCCACTTGCCCTACCGCGGCGCCGCGTCCTCCTAGACCCGAACGCCACCGCGCCGGCGCCCGCGCCCCACCGGCCAGACCTCGAGCAGCCCGGCGGCCACGACCATGCCGCCGCCAACGATCTCCAGCGGGGCCAGATGCTCGCCCGCCAGCAGCGCCGCCGACACGGCTCCGACGATCACCTCGGTCTGCATCAGGATGCCGACCCGCGCCGGGTCGAGCCGCAGGGTGGCCCACATCAGCGCCGCCAGTGACAGGCCCCACCACACCACACCAGTCGCCAACACCAGCGCCTTCAGACCGGCGCCGCTGTCGCGCAGCGACAGCGCGGGAAAGGGCTCGAAGAACGGCGCAAGCGCCAGCCCCGCCAGCGTCGCGCCGATGGCGAACACGAAGGTCGCCGGGATCACGCCGAGATCGGAACGCACCCGGATGCCGGTGGTGCCCACGGCCCAGAGGATGCCGGCGATCAGCGACATCCACTCCCCAACACCGCGCGGCATCGGCAGCGTGCCACCGGCGCTGAGCATCACCAGAAGCCCGGCGATGCCGATGAAGATCGCAACGATGCGCAGCGCCGGGGTGTGCCAGCCCATGACGTAGCGCGCGATCAGCACGCTCCAGACCGGGGTGAGGAAGTACAGAAGGATGATGATCGCCACCCGGCCATAGACCAGCCCGATGGAGTAGAGCGTGAAGGCCGCGCCACCGGCCGCGACCGACAGCAGCCCGACCTTGTCGGCCCGCAGCAGCACCCGCCAGCGCGGCACGACCAGAGGCGCCAGCACCACCGCCGCGCTCAGCGTTGACAGCACCGTGCCCCACGCTCCCGGCAGACCGTGATCCACCATCGCCCGCACCGGAACCCAGTAGAAGCCCCAGAGAAGCCCGAACCCGGCCACCACCAGCGTGGCGATTGCGTTGCTGCGTTCCTGCGTCATGCGCTCACTCTTGCAAGGCCACGCGACCGCGCCAAGTCCACGACGCGAAAACGGGCGGGACCGATGCTCCGGCCCCGCCCGCATGGCGATTTATGATGCAGTCCGGGCAGTTGCGCCCGGCGCTGATTACTGGTTGGCGCGCTCCGCCTCGAGCCGGCGATAGGCCGCCACGTTGGCGTTGTGCTCGTCCAGCGTCGTCGCGAAGTTGTGCCCATCCGCCGGATCGAGTGTCTTGGCCACGAAGTAGAGATAGTCGCTCTCGTCCGGGTTCAGAGCCGCCTCGATGCTGGCGCGGCCCGGGTTGGCGATCGGCGTCGGCGGCAGGCCCGGGATCACGTAAGTGTTGTAGGGCGTCGCGGCGCGCAGTTCGGACTGGCGGATGCCACGCCCCAGCACGCCCTGACCGTTGGTGATGCCGTAGATCACCGTGGGGTCGGTCTGCAGCCGCATGCCGCGCTCGAGCCGGTTGACGAAGACGCTCGCCACCAGCGGACGCTCCTCGGCGCCGCCGGTCTCCTTCTCGACGATCGAGGCCATGGTCAGGGCCTCGATCGGATCGTCGTAAGGCAGATCATCGGCGCGGTTCTGCCACGCGGCCTCGAGGATCACCTCCTGGGCGTCTTCCATGCGGCCGATCAGCGCCTCGCGGCTGTCGCCCTTGGAGATCTCGTAGCTGTCCGGTGCCAGCGCGCCTTCTGCCGGGATCTCGGCAACCTCGCCTTCGAGGATGTCGACCTGCCCAAGCTCCTGCACAACCTGCCAGCTGGTCACGCCCTCGGCCAGCGCAACACGGAAGCGGGTGCCGACATCATCGCGGAAGCCGGCATATTCCGCTGGCGCCGCCTCGGCCGGGTCAAACTCGAGTACTTCCTCGTAGCGGCCCGCCGCCGGGTCGAGCTCGCGCACCTGAACCTCGGCGCTGTTGACGCCGATGCGGTAGACCACTTCGGTGCCGCAGGTCGAGGCCCCGCCACGGGTGACGATATCGACGATCTCGGTCATCGAGGCGTGCTCGGGCACGAGGAACGAGCCGGCCTTCAGCTGGCTCGTCTTGTCGGTATACTCGGCCCCGAGCCGGAAGATCGTGCCCGACGAAATCGCCCCCTGCGCCTCGAGATCGCCCGAGACACGGGTGAAATTGCTGCCGCTGCGGACCTGCAGGCAGATCGGCGCGTCAAGCGGGCCCTCGGCGGCGTACTCGTTCTGCGCCCAGAGCAGTACGCCGCCCATGAGGAAGATGAGCACGACCAGGAAGGTCAGCGCGTTGGAGGCGATGTTTCGCCACATGTCAGTCGACCTTTCCGAAGATCACGCTCGCGTTGGTGCCGCCGAAGCCGAAAGAGTTCGACAGCGCGTAGCTCACCTTGCGCGCGCGCTTGGCATTGGGGGCGAGGTCGATCGGGGTCTCCACCGCCGGGTTGTCGAGGTTGATCGTCGGCGGTGCGACCTGATCGCGGATTGCGAGGATCGAGAAGATCGCCTCGATGGCGCCCGCGGCGCCCAGCAGGTGGCCCGTGGCCGACTTGGTCGACGACATGGTCACGTTGGCGGCGTGCTCGCCGAGCAGCTTCTCGACCGCGCCAAGCTCGATCGTGTCGGCCATGGTCGAGGTGCCATGGGCGTTGATGTAATCGATCTGGTTCGGCTCGAGGCCCGCCGATTTCAGCGCCGCCCCCATCGAGCGCAGCGCGCCGTCGCCATCCTCGGACGGCGCGGTGATGTGATACGCGTCGCCCGAGAGACCATAGCCCAGAACTTCGGCATAGATCTTCGCGCCGCGGGCCTTGGCGTGCTCGTACTCCTCGAGCACCACGATGCCCGCGCCCTCGCCCATAACGAACCCGTCACGATCGGCGTCATAGGGGCGCGAGGCCTTCTGCGGATCGTCGGCGCGCTTGGTCGAAAGCGCCTTGCAGGCGTTGAAGCCCGCGATGCCGATCTTGCAGATCGCCGCCTCGGCACCGCCGGCGACCATCACGTCGGCATCGCCGTACTTGATCAGCCGCATCGCGTCGCCGATGGCGTGGGCGCCGGTCGAGCAGGCCGTGACCACCGAGTGGTTCGGGCCCTTGAAGCCGTACTTGATCGAGACCTGGCCCGAGATCAGGTTGATCAGCGCGCCGGGCACGAAGAACGGCGATACGCGGCGCGGGCCCTTCTGCTCCATCATGACGGCGGTGTTGGCGATCGAGTTGAGGCCGCCGATGCCCGAGCCGATCAGAACGCCGGTGCGCTCGAGATCTTCCTTGTCGGTCGGGGTCCAGCCAGAATCCTCGACCGCCTGCTGCGCGGCCGCGAGCCCGAAGAGGATGAAGGTGTCGACCTTGCGCTGTTCCTTCGGCTCCATGTAGGCGTTGGCGTTGAACTCGCCCTCACCCTCGCCCAGCGGCACTTCGCAGGCATAGGTGGTTGCCAACCCCTCGGGATCGAACCCGGTGATCGGCCCGGCGCCCGACTGACCGTCGAGAATCCGTTCCCAGCTCTTTTCGACACCATCGGCCAGCGGCGTCACAAGCCCCAGCCCGGTAACCACAACGCGACGCATTGCTTGCCCCTTCCTCAGAATTCTTTCGTGGCCACGCTCTTACCCCGCCCGCCGGGGCGTCGGCAAGGGCATCAGGCCGCTTCAGGCCCAGTCCGGGCCGAGATCCGCCTTCGCCCGGTCGATCCAGTGCTCGCGGAGCCAGTCGCACGGCTTGGAATGGCGGATGATGCTGCCGTTCCAGCCCTCGAGCGCGTCGGTCATTTTGGGCCGGCCATGGAAACAGACCACGCGCGCATCCTCGGGAAGCCGTGGGGCGTGCAGCCAATTGCCCGGAAACGGGTTGCAGTCATACTTGAACGACGCCACCCAAGGCTCTGGAATATATTTGAAACAGTCGCGCTCCATGGCCTTGTGGCTGGTATAACGCTGCTCCGATCCGCGGGCTGCCTCGACCTCGCGATAGGCGTTCTTGGCGATGTCCTCGTAGAGGAACCCGTGCAAGGCGGGATCGAAGCGGAACACCGAGCCGTGGCCGGTCGGCCGCCCCTTGCGCTTTTCCGTCCAGTCGTGGCGCATCGCCACCATGCCCGGCGCCATGTCGTGGATGTCGTCGAGGCTGCCGGTGATGACAACATCGAGATCGAAGCCCAGGAACGGCCCTTCGAGATCCGGCACCAGCCCGGGGCGGAACAGCGACACCTTTCGCATCGCGCCCTGCCGGTTGGCCACCGCCAGCGCCGAGGCCATGCGGTCGGCGAAGGGCTCCACCGGCAGCGGCAGCACCTCGATATCCGGGTGCAGACCCTCGGCATGCTCTGTCATGCAGAAGAAGCGCACGGGACGCGAGATGTTGCGACGCACGCCGGAATACAGCCGATTGACATATTCCGGGCCAAAGAGCGTGCCCCACTTGATGCAGATGATGTTGGCGCGTTCGGTCACGGACCCCTCCTGTGCGGGTTTGCCCGCGCTTTAGCCGAAACCGAGCGCCGGTGCCATCCCGTTGAGCGCGTGGCCGCGCAGACGGCTGCCGGAGATCTCGGGGCGTTTTGCCGGGCGCCCTCCCTCGGGCCGACGGTTTGTCGACCTGTGAAGCGCCAGCTTGCCGCAGCTGCGACCACACGCCCGACGGCAGCGCCATGATCCGTGAAAGCGCCCAAGACCGACGCCGCCGCCCCCGCGAGCCGGCAGCTTCACGCCGACATCGAATAAGGCATTGGCATTGGCGCGAAAGCAGTCTAAACAAGGGGGGCTTACGTTTTTCTATGTCGACCACTGTCTCCCTTACACGGCGCTCAGTCTATCGATCCGGACAGACATTGCCACGCTACCGCATCCTGCGGGTAGAATTCTTAGAGGAGACCACGGATATGGCCACTGGCACCGTGAAATGGTTCAACACCACCAAAGGCTTCGGCTTCATCGCACCTGACGCGGGCGGCAAAGATGTGTTCGTGCACATCTCGGCTGTCGAGCGCGCCGGCCTCACCGGCCTGTCGGACGATCAGAAAGTGACCTACGACGTCGAAGCTGGCCGTGACGGCCGCGAGTCGGCATCGAACCTCGCCCTCGCCTAATCGGCGCAGCGACGCGAAAAAAGAACGCGGTCCTCTTCGGAGGGCCGCGTTTTTTTGTGTCTGCGTGGCTTTGCAGGCGGTCGGGCGCGCCCTGCCATCGGCAAGGCGCGCAGCAAGGGATCAGGCGGCGGGCATCCGGCGCTCGACGATCTCCGCCCACCACGAGCAGCCGGCCGGGATCACCTCGTCGTTGAAGTTGTATTCCGGGTTGTGCACATCGGCGCTGTCACCATTGCCCACGAGGATATAGGCCCCGGGGCGCTCCTCGAGCATGTAGGCGAAATCCTCGCCGCCCATGGTGATCGGCGCGTCACGGTCGCACGCGCCCGACACCGCCTCGGCCACGTCGGCGGCAAACTCGGTCTGCGCCTCGCTGTTGACCATCGCCGGGTAGCCCGGCAGCCAATTGATCTCGGCCTCGCAGCCAAAGGCGGTCGCGGTGGCGGCCACCAGAGCCTTGATACGCTCCTCGCCGAGCGCGCGGTTGGCCTTCGACATAGTGCGCATGGTGCCGCGGAACATGACCGAGGCCGGGATCACGTTGAACGCCTTCGACGAGCTTTCGATGCCGGTGACCGAGATCACCATCTGGTCGTCAGGATCGGAGTTGCGGCTGACGATGCTTTGCAGCGCAGTGACGATATGGGAGGCGGTGACCAGCGGATCGATGGCCTGATGCGGCTTGGCGCCGTGGCCACCCTTGCCCTTCACGTTGACCTCGAACTGGTCGGTGGCGGCAAAGAACGCCCCCGGACGGATACCGAAGCTGCCTACGGGCATCCCGGGCCAGTTGTGCATGCCATAGACTTCCTGGATGCCCCAGCGTTCCATCATGCCGTCTTCGCACATCTCGCGACCGCCGCCGCCGCCCTCTTCGGCGGGTTGAAAGATCACCACAACAGTGCCGTCGAAGTTCCTGGTTTCGCTTAGATATTGCGCCGCCCCAAGCAGCATCGCGGTGTGACCGTCATGACCGCAAGCATGCATTGCGCCCGGCGTCTTGGAAGCATAGTCGAGCCCGGTCACCTCGTGGATCGGCAGCGCGTCCATGTCGGCGCGCAGACCGATCACCTTGCCCGAGCTGTCGCTCTTGCCCTTGATGATGCCGACGACGCCGGTGCGGCCGAGGCCCTCGACGACCTCGTCGCAGCCGAAGGCGCGCAGCTTTTCGGCCACGATGCCCGAGGTGCGGTGGGTGTCGAAAAGGATTTCGGGGTGCTCGTGCAGATCACGGCGCCAGGCGGTGATGTCCTGATGCAGTTCGGCGAAGCGGTTCTTGACGGGCATTCTTGGGAAGCTCCCTGTTATTTGATCATTTTCCGAGAAAATGCCACCGCATGGCGAGGCCTGCAAGCGGACTGGGGCGGACGCCCCGGATCTCGGGCGACCTGCGGCCAATACAGACGCAGCTCTGTCTCAGGATAAACGTTTCAAAACAGATACTCGTCAGACTTTGTTCTGGTTATTTCCGAGCATCGTCCGTCATCGACCTGCTCAGAGATTGGGCCCGGTGACCAGCTTCGAGCCATCCGAGAAGCGCGACAGGCGGAAGCGGCTGAGATCGTGCCCGGGATCCGTGCCCTGCGCCAGCGCAACGGCGATGCGCCCAAAGGCCGGGCCGATGCCGAAACCGTGGCCGCACATGCCGGTCACCACCGTCAGACCCGGAAGCGCCTCGCAGCGGTCGACCACCGGCACCACGTCGGGCAGCACGTCGATCATGCCGGCCCAGCTCGCCTGCAGAGGCGCCTCGCCCATCTGCGGGAAATGCTGGCCAAAGCGCGCGCGGCACTCGGCCACCTTGGTGGCGTTGGGTTGGGGCGACAGGATGCGCATCCGCTCGAACGGGGTTTCCTCGTCGTCGGACCAGCGTCGCGGCGTGCCCCACGCATCCGGGTAGCCCGCCGGCGCCATCGTCCTGAGGCGCACGTCGAACTCGCCAGAAACCGCCAACGGCAAATAGGTGCGCAGCGCACGGAACGCGTCGGGCCCGATGAAGAGCTCGGAAAATCCCGCCGGCGCAAGGGTATAGCCGCCATCGGCGCGCGGCCTGAAGGCGAGGTTGTCATCGACGGCGGCGGTGTTGACGCCCTGGGGCAGGCGCTTGGTCGCCATCGCGGTCGACCGCACCGAGAGCTGCGGGATCTTCACACCGTGTCGGCGCAGGAACAGCGAGGACCACGCGCCGCCCGCCAGCACCGCTCGGCTGCAGCGGATGCGGCCGGTCTCGGTGATGACGCCGGCCACTTCGCCGGCCTGCATGTCGAGCCCGCGTACCGCGCAGCGCTCGCGGATCACCGCCCCGCTCGCCACCGCCAGCCGCGCCAGTTCCGGCACCGCGACCCAGGGCTCGCCCTTCATGTCGGTGGGCGTGTGCAGCGCCCCGACCCACGGGCTGTCCTCGGCGCCGAGCAGCGCCTTGGTGGCCGCCGCATCGAGCAGTTCCGAGGACACGCCCAGCGGCTTGGCCTCGTCGAGCCAGCCGGCGAATCCCTGCATGTCTTTTTCGGAGCGGGCGAGATAGCTCACGCCCACCGTCCGGACACCGAGCTTGCCGCCGCACTCCGCATCCAGCTCCGGCCAGAGCCTTTGTGCCTCGAGAGCGATCGGGATCTCGGCCATGTCGCGGCCCTGCACCCGGATCCAGCCCCAGTTGCGCGAGCTCTGCTCGGCCGCCACGCGGCCCTTCTCGAGCAGCACCACCGACAGCCCCGCGCGGGCTGCATACAACGCTGTCGACACGCCGACGACGCCGCCGCCGATCACCACCAGATCGCAGGCCTCGGGCAGCGGGCCGTCATGCTCGACCGGGCCCTCGTCACGGAAGGGAAAAACCATGCTCATGCCAGCCGCTCCAGAAGACGTTCCATGAAGGCCCGGCCCGCGTCGAGCTGGGCAATCTCGATATACTCATCGGGCTTGTGGGCGATGGCGATGTCCGAGGGGCCGCAGACCACGGCGTCGTAGCCAGCCGCCTGAAAGTGGCTTGCCTCGGTGCCGTAGCTTACCTGCATCACGCCGTTGTCGCCGGTCACCTGCCGCACCAGTTCTTCGGCGCTGTTGGCCTCCACCGGCACAAGCGGCGGCAGCTCGAAAAGCGTCTCCACCTCGATCCGCGCCTCGGGGAAGACCGCCTGCATCTGCGCCTCGATCTCGGCGACCTTGTCCATCAGGCGCCGCTCCCAGTGCTTCGGATCTTCGCCCGGCACGATGCGGAACCCGAACCCGAACTCGCAATCCTTGGCGGTGATGTTGTGCGCCGTCCCGCCCTGGATCTGGCCGACATGCAGGTTGGTATAGGGCGGGTCAAAGAGCGCCGCGATCTCGCCGGGCGCGGCGGCGGCGTTCTCGGCGTTCACCTCGTTGGCCCACGTGATCAGCTTGGCGCCGTACATGATTGCCGACACGCCTGTATGCAGGATCGAGCTGTGCACCTCGACGCCATGCACATGCACCCAGAAGGTCAGCCCGCCCTTGTGACCGGTCACCGCTTTCATCTCGGTCGGCTCGCCGACGATCACCGAGGTGGCCTTGGGCAGCGCCGCGCGCATCGCTTGGGCCACATCCTTGCCGCCCATGCAGCCGATCTCTTCATCGTAGCTCAGCGCGATCTGAAGCGGCGTCGTCACCCCGCGATGCCGCGCCTCGACCATGGCCCAGATCGCCAGCGCGTCGAAGCCCTTCATGTCGGTCGACCCGCGCCCGTAGAGCTTGCCGTCCCGTTCCGTGAGCACCCAAGGATCCGAGCTCCATTCCTGCCCATCCACCGGCACCACGTCGGTATGGCCCGACAGGATCACGCCGCCCTCGACCTCTGGGCCCACATGGGCGAAGAGCGCCGCCTTCAGGTCCGGCTCGGCCGGCTTGGCGTGGCGGTGGCTGTCGATGCCGTGACTGGCAAGGTAGTCCGAGACCCAGTCGATCAGCGGCAGGTTGCTGTCGCGGCTGACGGTCGGAAAGCTCACCAGTTTCTCGAGGATCTCGCGGGGCGAAAGGCAGGTCGGCATCTGGGCTCCTTCGTTTGTCTGCAAATGGCCTACGCTGACCGGCACCGGCGGGCAAGTGGCGAGACGCAAGGCAGGCTCGGGCCCCTGCGCCCTGCCCGCTTTCGCAGCGCTCAGGGCAGAGCCAGATCGAGCACGACGGGATGATGGTCCGAGGGCCAGACGCCGTCCACCCGGATCTGTGGCACATGCGGGCCGCCCGCGCGACGCAGGCCAGCGCTGTGGCCGATATGGTCGATCGCCGGCAGCAGGTGCAGGCCGCGCGCGAGGTGATAGGTCGCGCCGGGCACCTTCGGAAAGCGCAGCCCGGCGGCCTCGAGGATCTGCAGGACCTCCCAGCCCGCGAGCGCGTTGAAATCGCCGGCGAGCACCACCGGCGTGCCGGCGTCGATCACCGGGCGCAGCCGGTTCGCGATCAGCTCGGCCGACTGCTGCCGATTGCTGGCGCTGCGATATTCGAGATGCACATTGACGACCCGGAAGATCTGGCCCCCGCCGCGCGGTCGGAACGCGGCCCAGGAGGCAAAGGCCGGCCAGGAGCCGTCGAAGGTGCGCGAATAGATCACGTCGGGCGTGTCGGAAAAGAAGAACCAGCCCTGATCCACCAGCTCGAGCTTGCCGGTCCGATAGAAGATCGGCTGGGTCGATGGAAACCTCTGCCAATCGCCGATCGCCGCCGCCTCATAGCCGCTCAGCCGGTCGCGCAGGTAGCGGCGGGCGAGGTTGTCGGTATCGGCATTGCCGCCGCGAAAGCTCTCCATTTCCTGAAACGCGATGACATCGGCGTCGAGCGAAGCAACCGCTGCACCGAGCGCCGGCTTGCGGCGCTCCCATCCGGCGCGGCTCCAGCGTCCGTCGCCCTGCCCGCGCAGGTCGATGTAATGCACGTTGAGCGTGGCGAGCCGCAGTGCATCCTCGGGCGGCGGCGGCAGCGCATCCCCCTCGCTGAGCCGGATCTGCTGGGCGCAGGCGACCAGCGCAATCAGCGCCAGAAGCGACAGGAGCGCCTTCAAAGAGAGCCACCCCCAGCGCATCACGCCCTGCCCCCATGGCGCCTGCGCCGGCGCGCGGGCATGGCGATGCCTGGCACGGGGCGTTGCATCGGCGCCAGTCAGTAACCGCTGTCGGAGGTGAGCACGAGATGCCCGGGCGACACCTCGCGGTAGGTGTTGGGCTCGGGCTCGTAGCCGACCGGGTGGATGGGCGACGGGATCGGCTTGAAATTCAGGTCCTTCTCGGACTTGCGCCGGTGCGGGTCGGCCACCGGGACCGCCTTCATCAGGGCCTGCGTGTAGGGATGCTGCGGGTTTTCGAACACCGCAGCGCGCGGTCCGATCTCGACGATGCGGCCCAGATACATGACACCCACGTTGTGGCTCACGCGCTCGACCACCGCCATGTCGTGGCTGATGAAGAGATAGGACAGCCCGAGCTCGGCCTGCAGCTCCATCATCAGGTTGACCACCTGCGCCTGCACCGACACGTCGAGCGCCGAAACGGCCTCGTCGGCGACGATGAGCTTGGGGTTGAGCGCCAGGGCGCGGGCGATGGCGATGCGCTGACGCTGGCCGCCCGAAAGCTCGTGCGGATAGCGGCGCATGAAACTGCGCGGCAGCTCGACCCGGTCGAACAGCATCTCGACGCGATCCGTCATCTCGGAGCCGGCGTGGCTGCCGAAGTTGCGCATCGGCTCGGCGACCTGGTCGGCGAGCTGCATCTGCGGGTTCAGCGAAGCAAACGGATCCTGGAAGATCATCTGCATCTGGCGGCGCTCGTCGCGCAGCTTGTTGGGGCCGAGCCCCATCACGTCGACACCGTCGAGCGAAATGCGGCCGCGCAGCGGCTCGACCAGCCGCAGAAGCGAGCGCCCGGCCGTCGATTTTCCGCAGCCCGATTCGCCCACGAGGCTGAGCGTCTGCCCCTTGTTCACGGTGAAGCTAACGTCTTCCACCGCATGCACATTTGCCACAGTCCTGCGGAAAAATCCGCCTTTGACCGGGAACCGCGTGGTGAGGTTTTCAACCTCTAGCAGAGGTTGATCGGTGCCCGTGATCGGTTTGATCTCGTCCTGCTCGTGCCCGAGCAGCTTCATCGGCTCGGGCAGCGGCTTTCCGGTCATCTCGCCGAGCTTCGGCACCGCGGCCAGCAGCGCCTTGGTATAGGGGTGCTGCGGGGTCTCGAAGATCTCTTCGACGGTGCCTTCCTCGACCTTCCGGCCGCGGAACATCACCACCACGCGGTCGGCCATCTGCGCCACCACCGCCATGTCGTGGGTGATGAACATCACCGCGGTGCCGGTCTCGCGCTTGAGCCGGTCCATGAGGGCGAGGATTTCGGCCTGGATGGTCACGTCGAGCGCGGTGGTGGGCTCGTCCGCGATCAGCAGCCGCGGCTTGCAGGCCAGCGCCATGGCGATCACCACGCGCTGGCGCATGCCGCCGGACAGCTCGTGCGGATACTGCTTGAGCCGGCGCTCGGGCTCGGGGATCCGGACCTGCTGCATCAGCTCGAGCGCGCGGGCCTGCGCCTGATCCTTGCTCATGTCGCGGTGAACGCGCAGCCCCTCGGTCAGCTGACGCTCGATGGTGAAGACCGGGTTCAGCGCGGTCATCGGCTCCTGGAAGATCATGCCGATCTCGTTGCCGCGGATATCCCGCATCAGATCCTGATCCGCCTTCGCAAGATCGAGCTCGTCACCGTCCTTGCGATCAAAAATTAGGCGCCCATTGGCAATTTCGCCTCCGCCGAACTCGATCAGACGCATCAGCGAAAGCGACGACACCGACTTTCCCGAGCCCGACTCGCCGACGATGCAGACGGTTTCACCCGGTCCGATGTCGAAACTCACGTCCTCGACGCCCGCAACAGTGCCGTCTTTTGTCTCAAATTCGACCCGAAGTTTCTCGATCCGGGCGATGGCGTTGTCGAGCATCCATATTCTCCTGAGATGGCGGATGCCAAAGCTAAGGGCAGGTTTTGGACGGTGTCAAACCCTGCTGTCAGGTTCCGCCAAGGCAGTGCTTGCATTTTCATCTCGTTCTGTTTTCGATACCCTTCATGATCGGGATGGACGAGGGACCCGGCGGCCGGAAACGGTCGTTCGTGTCCCAACGGACTCCGCTTTCAGGAAAAAAACCAAAAAGCCGGCCAACGCGCCGGCGTCCAACGAGGAGAAGACCATGACGCTCAAGACCCTATTGCTAGGGGCTGTCGCCACCGGTGCGCTTGCCCCCGCAGCCTTCGCCGAGCGCGGCGAGGACGGTCACGTCAACATCATCTATTGGCAGGCGCCGTCGATCATGACGCCTTACCTGTCGAGCGGCACGAAGGACATCGAAGCCTCGTCGCTCGTGCTCGAGCCGCTGGGCCGCTACACCGAGACCGGCGAGCTGGTCCCCTACCTTGCCGAAGAGATCCCCACCGTCGAGAACGGCGGCGTGTCCGAGGATCTCAAGTCGATCACCTGGAAGCTGAAAGAGGGCCTGATGTGGTCCGACGGCAGCCCGGTGACCTCGGACGACGTGAAATTCACCGCCGACTACTGCATGGACCCGGAAGGCGGCTGCGCGCAGCTGGCCAAGTTCGACCATATCTCGTCGATCGACACCCCCGACGATCTGACCGTCGTGGTGAACTTCGACGAGGCCATGCCGAACCCCTACGGCCCCTTCATGGGCGGCCAGTCCCCGATCCTGCAGAAGGCACAGTTCGAGAACTGCACCGGCGCGGCGGCATCGACCTGCACCGAGGCCAACTTCAACCCGATCGGCACCGGCCCGTTCGTGGTCGACGAGTTCAAGCCCAACGACGTGATCTCGCTCTCGGCCAACCCCAATTACCGTGACCCGGCGAAGCCGGCCTTCGCGACGGCCACGCTGAAAGGCGGCGGCGACGCGGAAGCGGCGGCGCGCGCGGTGCTGCAGCCGGCGAGTTCGACTATGCCTGGAACCTGCAGCTTGCCCCCGACGTGCTCGCCTCCATGGCAGAAGGCGGTCAGGGCACCCCGGTCTCGGCCTTCGGCACCCTCGTCGAGCGCCTCGAGATGAACATGACCGATCCCTCGCCGGACCTGCCGGAGGGCGAACGTTCGACCGTCGCGCATCCGCACCCGATCCTGTCCGACTTCAACGTCCGCAAGGCGCTGTCGATGGCGATCGATCGTTCGCTGCTGACCGAGATCGGCTATGGTCAGGCCGGCCGCCCGACCTGCAACCTCGTGCCCGCGCCCGAGCTCTACGCCTCGGACAACACCGAGTGCCTGACGCAGGATCTGGAAGGCGCCAAGGCGCTGCTCGAGGAAGCCGGCTGGACCGACAGCGACGGTGACGGCATCCGCGAGAAGGACGGCATGAAGCTGTCGCTGCTCTACCAGACCTCGACCAACGCCGTGCGTCAGGACTTCCAGGCCCTGATCAAGGACTGGTGGAGCCAGATCGGCGTCGAGACCGAGCTGCGCAACGTCGACTCGTCGGTGTTCTTCGGCGGTGACCCGGGCTCGCCCGACACCTTCCAGAAGTTCTATGCGGACGTCGAGATGTACGCCAACAACTTCGACGGCACCGACCCGCAGTCCTACCTGCAGATGTACCGCTGCGGCAACGAGCCCAAGCCGTCCTCGCAGTGGCAGGGTGAAAACATCAACCGCTTCTGCAACGAAGAGTATGATGCCCTGCTCGACGAGCTGGCCCAGACCGGCGAGCTGAGCAAGCGCGGCGAGATCGCCAAGAAGCTCAACGACATCATCACCAAGGAAACGATGACCATCGTTCCGCTGGTCGACCGTGGCCGTGTCTCGGCGCACTCGAACACGCTTGGCGGCGTGGTGCTGAACACCTGGGACAGCGAGCTGTGGAACGCGGCCGATTGGTACCGCATCGACGGCTGATCCTGTGACACGCACGCCTCCGCCCCGGGCGGGGGCGTGCCCCTTATTGGAAGGTCTGCTCGTGACCTCACCTCTCGGGAGCCCCGATCTCGGCCCGCGCGGCCGGTTCCCCTTCCCGGCCGCTGTCGCCCTGTGGCGTCAGTCGCGGCCGCTGCACGGGCCCAACAACAAAGACACGGAATTCATGACGCATACAGCCCGCATCCATGACCGGTGCCGGACGCAGCCGCTGCTATCGCAGCGCCGCCGCGCCAGCGCCCCCGCCTGCGAGGTCCGCCCATGCTGACCTATGCGATCCGCCGCCTCGTCCTTTCGGTGCCCACGCTGCTGTTCATCAGCTTCGTGATCTTCATGCTGCTGCAGCTCGCGCCGGGCGATCCCATGGCGCAGGTGCCGCTGACGGTGCCGCCAGAGGTCAAGCAGAAGATGCGCGAAGCGCTCGGCGTCGGGGAACCCGCGCTGGTGCAATACTGGAAATGGCTGGTGCAGGTCTTCTGGACCGAGCCCAAGGTGTTCATCGACTGGCTGACCCGGGACAGCGCCCTGCTCGGCTGGCTGCCCGACACCAACCTCTACCAGGGCGAGCTGCGGGTGATCTCGTGGCAGACCCGCTCGCCGGTGATGGACATCGTCCTGCAGCGCATCCCGCAGACCCTCTGGGTCGTCGGGCTGAGCTACGTGGTGGGCGTGCTGATCGCGTTGCCGATCGGCATCTACTCGGCCTACCGGCAGTATTCGGTCTTTGACCAGGCCGGGACCTTCATCACCATGGTCGGCTTCTCGATCCCGCCGTTCTTTACCGGCCCGCTGCTGATCGTGGTCTTTTCGGTCTATCTCGGCTGGTTCCCGTCGATCTACGACACCACCCACGTCGTGAACGACTGGGAGAGCTTCAAGTACCAGCTCAGCCAGATGATCATGCCGGTGATGGTGCTGGCGCTGCAGACCACGGCACAGCTGAGCCGCTACATGCGCGCCTCGATGCTCGACAACCTCAACCAGGATTACGTGCGCACGGCGCGCGCCAAGGGCCTGAGCGAGGCGGTCGTGGTGATGGTGCACGTGCTGCGCAACTCGATGATCCCGGTGATCACGGTGATCGCGCTCGGGGTTCCGGCAATCTTCGGCGGCGCCATCATCACCGAGAACGTCTTCAAGGTGAACGGCATCGGCCAGTTGCTGATCACCGCGCTCTTCGCCAACGACCTTCCCATGGTCATGACGCTGACCTTCATCTTCGCGTTCCTGATCGTGATGTTCAATTTGATCGCCGATATCCTCTACGGCCTTCTCGACCCGAGGATCCGCTATGACTGACAGCCCGCAAGACGACGTGATCCTCGCCGAGGGCGCCAAGGCGGCGCCGATCGAGGCCCTCAAGGACAAAGGCCCGCTGGCCCCGCCGCGCTCCAAGTGGCGCGACGTTTGGGAGCAGTTCCGCAAGCACAAGGGTGCGATGATGGGGGCGTTCTTCCTCTTCTTCATCACCTTCGGCGTGCTCATTGGCCCCTATCTCTGGACCCTCGATCCGCAGGCGCTCGACATCCGCAACAAGGACATGCGGCCGATCTACACCGCGCTCTGGAACAGCGAGGCCAAGGTCGGCTGGAACCACCCGCTGGGCTCCGACCAGCTTGGCCGCGACAACCTCTCGCAGTTGATCGCCGGCGGCCGCGCCTCGATGGCGGTGGGCTGGGCGGCGATGCTGCTGTCCCTGATCATCGGCACGGGCATGGGTGTTCTGGCGGGCTTCTTCAAGAAGCTCGATGGCCCGCTGATGCGCCTCACGGACCTGTTCCTGTCGCTGCCGATCCTGCCGCTTCTGCTGGTCGCCGTGACGCTGTTCCGGCAGCCGCTGCGCGCCAATTTCGGTCCCGAGGGCGGCATGTTCATCCTGATCGTGACGGTGGTCGGCATCACCTCTTGGATGCCGACGGCGCGTATCGTGCGCGGTGACGTGCTCGCCATCAAGGAGCGCGAATTCGTACTCGCGGCGCGCTCGATCGGCACGAAGCCGTTCAAGATCATCAAGCGGCACCTGCTGCCGAACGTGCTGTCGCCGATCATGGTCTCGGCGACGCTGGGCCTTGCCACCGCGATCATCACGGAATCGGCGCTGAGCTTCCTCGGCGTGGGCTTCCCGTCGGACTTCCCGACATGGGGCAAAATGCTGGCCGACGCGGTTGCGCGGATGGAAGATTTCCCCGAGCGCGTGCTGCTGCCCGGCGTGGCGATCTCGCTGACGGTGCTGGGGGTCAACTACCTCGGCGATGGCCTGCGCGACGCGCTCGACCCGCGCATCCGCGGCCGCTGACGCGCGACACCATGGACCATCAAAGGGGCGGGAGATCATCTCCCGCCCCTTTTTCTTGAGCTCATCCTGCAAGGCTGGTGCGACGAAGGCGGACTGTTCGGCTCGCAGGGCCCGCGGCGCGCCCAGCCCCTCCGGTCAGCCGCCAACGCCAGCGCGGCCTCTCAAGGCACGGATGCCGCGACCGCATCCGAGCCATCGGCCTGATCGGTCGCTCTGACATCTCACAGTTCGGATGAACGCAAAGGGATGCGCCCCGCCGCGGTCGCGGCGGCGGCGTTTACAGATCCTCGCGGGGCTCGAGTTGCCCCAGGGACAGCACCGGTCCGGTGGCCACGCCAGTCGGAGACCCGCCGAGCGGCTCTTCCGAGATCGCGACGGTGGCGCCCGGAAGCTGGGCGGCAATCTCGTCCGAGACCCAGATCTCGGTCAGCTGCTCGCGATCAACCAGACCGATGGAGACCGGCTGGCTCTCGGGGTCGGCGATCAGCCAGATCTCGAAGGAGCGGTCATCGGGATAGTCGCCCGCATCGCGGCGCACCATGAAGGTCTGGCTTTCGGGGGCGTAATGCGCCAGCATCACCAGCCCGCGCGACGGCGTCTCGAGATCGGCCCAGAGGTCGGGCTCGTCGCTCGAGTTCAGGAGCCCGCCGAACATCGCCATCCAGGCAATGGCCGCGGCGGCCACCGCGCCAAGAAGGTACGGCAGGACCTGTTGCCAGAACGGCGCGCGCGGCTTGCCGAACAGCCGCGCCTCGGTGCGGCGCAGGATCTGCGGTGGCGGCGCGACCTCCTCGATATCATCGGTGAAGGCGGCGAAATACGCCTCCCACGCCTCGACATCCTGCTGCAGCGCCGGGTCCTGGTTCAGCTGAGCCTCGAAGGCGCGCAGTTCGTCCTTCGGCAGAAGCCCAAGGACATACTCCGCCGCCGCAGCTTCCCAGCCGCCCGGTAGATCCGTATCCTCAGGCCCGCTCATCGGCTCAGGCACTCCCTCAGTTGCATCAGGCTGCGGCGCAGCCAGGTTCGTACAGTGTTGCGCTTGACGCCGGTGGCATCGCACAGCTCGTTATAGGTTGCGCCCTCGAGATAGGCGCGTCGCACCATCTCGGCACGCTCGGGCGGCAGCTCGGCCATGCAGCCGAACAACGCTTCGGCTTCGGCCCGCGACTGCAGTTGCTGCGCCGGCCCGGGACCCGGATCGGCGATCATCTCGGCCGCATCGATCGGATCCTGCTTGCGCCGCTCGCCCGCGTCGCGCTTGCGACGCCGGTCGATGGCAGCATTGCGCGCCAGCGTGATCAGCCAGGTCATCGGGGAGAACCCGTTGACCCGGTACTGGCCAGCCCGCGCCCAGATCTTGCAATAAACGTCCTGAAGCGCTTCTTCAGCCAGCGCCCTGTCATTCAAGACACGCAGGCAAACGCCAAAGAGTTTCGCCGCTGTCCGATCATAAAGCGATCGGAACGCCGCGCGGTCGCCCATGGCGATCCGGGCGATCAGGTCTTCAATCTCGGCTTGCGGGGTGGTCACGTGCTGGGGCGCCTGACTTGGGTCGTTTCTTGCCGGCAGCCTAACGAGATGGCGCAGCGTTGCAATCCCTATCCGCGCCGCTCTGCCGCTCTTGCCACTGCCAGCGATATGGGGCACCACGGGGCAAAGCGTTTTACAGATCCGACAGAGGCCCGCCATGAGCAGTGATATCGACGTCAATGCGAAACCGACCGAGGAGATCGAGGTCCGTGAAGTCTTCGGCATCGACACCGACATGGTGGTGCATGGCTTCCCCGAGCGCACCGACCGGGTGCCGGACATCGACAGCACCTACAAGTTCGACCCCGACACCACGATGGCCATCCTTGCGGGCTTCCGCAACAACCGCCGCGTGATGATCCAGGGCTACCACGGCACCGGCAAATCGACCCATATCGAACAGGTCGCGGCGCGGCTCAACTGGCCCTGCGTGCGGGTCAACCTCGACAGCCACATTTCCCGCATCGACCTGATCGGCAAGGATGCCATCAAGCTGGTCGACGGCAAGCAGACCACCCAGTTCCAGGAAGGCATCCTGCCCTGGGCGCTGCGCAACCCCACCGCCATCGTGTTCGACGAATACGATGCCGGCCGTGCCGACGTGATGTTCGTGATCCAGCGGGTGCTCGAGACCGACGGCAAGCTGACCCTGCTTGACCAGAACCAGGTCATCACCCCGCACAAGCATTTCCGCATCTTCGCCACCGCCAACACGGTCGGCCTTGGCGACACGACGGGCCTCTACCACGGCACCCAGCAGATCAACCAGGGCCAGATGGACCGCTGGTCGCTGGTGGCGACGCTGAACTATCTCAGCATCGACGCCGAGACCAACATCGTGCTCAGCAAGGCGCCGCATTACAACACCGAGAAGGGCCGCAAGACCGTGCGCCAGATGGTGACGGTGGCCGATTTCACCCGTCGCGCCTTCATGAACGGCGAGCTCTCGACGGTGATGTCGCCGCGCACGGTGATCGCGTGGGCCACCAATGCCGAGATCTTCCGCAACATCGGCTACGCCTTCCGCCTGTCCTTCCTCAACAAGTGCGACGAGCTCGAGCGCCAGACCGTGGCCGAGTTCTACCAGCGTTGCTTTGACGAGGAACTGCCGGAAAGCGCTGCGAATCTCAGCCTCGCCTGATCCGCTTCGCCACACTCTGACCGGGCCGCGTCTCCTGCCGGAGATGCGGCCTTTGTCTTGCGCCGCGGCCGCGGCATCGGGACCGACCGGTTTTTGACCATCCAGTCAGAAACCCGCAAATTCCGCTAGGTCGGATTAATCAGTTCGCGCTAATGTTCAAAACATGGGCGCTTTGAAAACACATCTCAGCGGCGCTCTTGTCGCCCTCTTGGCGGCTTCCGCGACGGAAGCCGCTCCGGCGCAAACGGTCGAACGCGTCCGTCTGTTCGCCAGTTGCGCCGGACGGCTCTCTGCCACCATCGAACACGGCTGGCTCATCGACCGTGGCGACGGCAGCACCGAACAGCGCCAGCGCCGCGGCTTCGAGGACCTGATCGCCGCCATCCTCCCCGACGCGCGGGCCGCCGGGCTCGACGGGCCGCGTATCCTGCATCAGCGCATCGCCGCCAAAGTCGCGCAGGCGCAGCTGCTGCAGACCGCCAGCTTTCACCGCGACACCCGGCGCGCCGCCCGCGCCCGGCTGCTGGCCGAGCGGGCGCTGGCCCGCTGCACCGCCATCCTGCCCGGCTGAACGGCGATTTTTGCCCCTTGCCAATCGCTTCGCAGGGCGCGAAACCTGTGGCCATGGCGCGCAATGACGACAACCCCGCAGATCCGTTCAAGAAGGCACTGGCCGAGGCAACCAAGGTCATGGCCGACGATTCCGACCTCACGGTGAACTACACCGTCGACCCTGCCGGGGTCTCGGGCGACATCATGCGCCTGCCACAGGTCAGCCGCCGCATGACCCGCGACGAGGTGCTGCTGGCCCGCGGCACCGCCGACGCGCTGGCGCTGCACCGCCGGTATCACGACGCCGGCACCCACGCCCGCTACGCGCCCCCGGGCGATATCGCGCGCGAGCTCTACGAGTCGATGGAGACCGCCCGCTGCGAGGCCATGGGCGCCGGCGACATGCCCGGCACCGCCGGCAACATCGACGCCAAGATCGGCCACGAGGCCGCTCGCCGCGGCTATGGCC
>Ga0114905_1000456_pt1 | contig 25684 bp, 21 predicted proteins | sample MalvireepMed_b05_FD_83499 | JGI IMG/M metagenome (GOLD analysis project Ga0114905, IMG submission 83499) | Marine viral communities from the Global Malaspina Expedition - Malaspina viral metaG DeepMed_b05 | ecosystem: Environmental > Aquatic > Marine > Oceanic | place: Mediterranean Sea...
AGCCCCGCCCGCATGATCCGCGACACCGACACGCCATAGCTTTCCTCGAGCCGCAGCGAGCGCAGCCGATGCCCGGCGGCGGCGCTGTCGGTGACAAGGACCCGCGCCCAGGACAGGCCCGTGCCCTTGGTCGACAGGCTGGTCTCCGATTCCACGCCGAGCACCAGCCGCATCGCCTGCAGCTTGTCGGCCGGGCCCACGAGGTGGAGGATGTCGCCCACCGCCAGCGCCGTGTCGCGCTGCGGAACCACGAGCTCGCCGTTCTTGCGCATCCGCGAGGGCACCACGCCGGCGTCGAACAGCCCCGGCACCTCGCCCAGCGTCAGCCCGTCGAGGTTGTCGTTGCGCACCACCACGTCGAGCGAGGGCAGCGTGCCCGAGCCCTTGCGGCGAAGGGCCTCGAAGGCGCGGGCCTCGGCGGGAATGTCGACGCGGGCGGCGAAGCGGACCAGCAGCATCGCCAGCAGGATGCCGACGATGCCGAACGGATAGGCCACCGCGTAGCCCAGAGACGGCGGGGCCACCGCGTCTGGCCCGGCGCCGATGTCGGACAGCGCCTGCGTCGCGGCGCCAAGCCCCGGCGTGTTGGTCACCGCGCCCGACATGATGCCCACCAGCGCCGGCACGGGGATATCGAACGCGGAGTGCAGCGTTACCGTCACCGCCACGCCCAGCAGCACGATCGAGGCCGCCAGCGCGTTGAGCTGCAGGCCCGACTTGCGCAGCGAGCCGAAGAAGCCCGGCCCGACCTCGATCCCGATGGTGAAGACGAAAAGGATCAGGCCGAACTCGCGCACGAACTCCATCATCTCGGGGTTGAACTGCACCCCGGCCCGCGCCGCGATATCGCCAAGCGCGATGCCCGCGAACAGCACCCCGCCGATGCCGAGCCCGACGCCGCGGATGGAGAGCCTGCCAAGCAGCAGGCCAAGCACCCCCGCGAGCGCCAGCGCGATGGTGGCCTGCGCCACCTCTCCCAGTCCGAACACCGTGCCGGTCATGGTCCTGTCCTCTCGCAATCGGCACGTTTCTAGGTGCCTCGGAACCCTTCTCGCCCCTCCGGGCACGTGCGGGCAATGCTCTGGATCAAAAAACACCGCTTGCGCAGGGACCTGCCCGGCAGGTGGCCGGTCTGCCCAATCGCCGGGCGCGGGATGGCGGATGGCGGACAGGCCGGCACAGCGGGGCCGGCACCCAATTTGATGGTTTCGCCCGCCCCCGCGCTTCGCTATACGGAGCCCGTTTTGGATCTCCAAAAGGACAGGTGAGCTATGGCAAACGTGGTCGTCGTGGGCGCCCAGTGGGGCGACGAGGGCAAGGGCAAGATCGTGGACTGGCTGTCGAGCCGAGCCGATGTGATCGCCCGTTTCCAGGGGGGTCACAATGCCGGCCATACCCTGGTGATCGACGGCACCGTCTTCAAGCTCAACGCGCTGCCTTCGGGCGTGGTGCGGGGCGGCAAGATGTCGGTGATCGGCAATGGCGTGGTGCTCGATCCGTGGCACCTCGTGAAGGAGATCGCGACGATCCGCGAGCAGGGTGTCGAGATCACCCCCGAGACGCTGATGATCGCCGAGAACACGCCGCTGATCCTGCCGATCCACGGTGAGCTCGACCGCGCCCGCGAAGAGGCCGCCACCAAGGGCGCCAAGATCGGCACCACCGGCCGCGGCATCGGCCCCGCCTACGAGGACAAGGTTGGCCGCCGCTCGGTTCGGGTCGCGGATCTTGCCGACCGCGCCACGCTGGAAAGCCGCGTCGACCGCGCGCTGACCCATCACGACGCGCTGCGCAAGGGCCTTGGCATGGAGCCGGTGGACCGCGAAGCGCTGATCGAGCAGCTGCTCGAGATCGCTCCCGAGGTGCTGCAATATGCCGGCCCGGTGTGGAAGGTGCTCAACGAGAAGCGCCGTGCCGGCAAGCGCATCCTGTTCGAAGGGGCGCAGGGCGCTCTGCTCGACATCGATTTCGGCACCTATCCCTTCGTGACCTCGTCGAACGTGATCGCGGGGCAAGCGGCCACCGGCACCGGCATCGGGCCGGGCGCCATCGACTTCGTGCTGGGCATCGTCAAGGCCTACACCACCCGTGTCGGAGAAGGCCCCTTCCCGACCGAGCTTGACGACGAGGACGGCAACCGCCTCGGCACCCGCGGCCACGAGTTCGGCACCGTCACCGGGCGTAAGCGCCGCTGCGGCTGGTTCGACGCGGTCCTGGTGCGCCAGACCTGCGCCACCTCGGGCGTCAACGGCATCTCTCTGACCAAGCTCGACGTGCTCGACGGGTTCGAGAAGATCAAGATCTGCACCGGCTACGAGCTCGATGGCGAGGTGCTCGATCACCTGCCGATCGCCGCCGACCAGCAGGCCCGCTGCACACCGATCTACGAAGAGATGGATGGCTGGAGCGAGTCGACCGAGGGCGCGCGCTCGTGGAACGACCTCCCCGGTCAGGCGATCAAGTACGTGCGCCGCGTCGAGGAGTTGATCGGCTGCCCGGTCGCCATGCTCTCGACCTCGCCCGAGCGCGAGGACACCATCCTCGTCACCGACCCGTTCGAGGACTGATGGCGCTCTCGCACAAGACCCGCAAGCGCCTGTCGCTGCTGCTGCTGGTGGTCTGGCTGCCGCTTTACATCGTGGCGGCGGTCAGCATCGTCAACGCGCTCGGCCGACCGTCGATCATGGTCGAGCTGCTGGTCTATGTGGTGCTGGGCTTTCTCTGGGCGCTGCCGTTCAAGTTCATCTTCAAGGGCGTGGGCCAGCCCGATCCGGACGCGCCGCGCCCCCCTGAGGACCCACCCGAGCAGCCCCCCGAAAACAAGGGCTAAGGCCCGCATCCGGCCTCGCCCAGACCTCAAACGCCGCCCTTTCGGGGCGGCGTTCTGCGTTCTGCCGATGAGCCGCGCCCTGCGCGCGCTTGGAAATCGCCAGATCGGGCCCGGCACGGTCACGCCGCCTGCCCCGTCACCGCCATCATCGACTGGCCCAAACCGCACCGTGAGCCTCGGCATGGCACGGTCCTTGACGCTCGCAGCGGTCTTCCGACCGCCCGACGCCGAAAGCTCTTCGCCGAATGTCCCGACGCCGAACCCGGCAAGAGCGCCAGCCGCGGTGGCAACGCCCGCTGGCGCGCGCTGTGGCCTCCCGCTTGCGGGAAAATGGATCTTGCCGCTGAAACAAGGTGCGAGCGCAGCCTGAAGGGCCGTTTGCCAAAACGGGACGCCTGTGGTCAGTCTGCGAACTGCGCCCGCATCCAGAAACATGCCAGTTTCCGGGCCCCGCGTCGTCCGCACGATCGGACCAGCCACCCGCGCTTTTGTGACGGCGCGCGCGTCTGCAACTGCAGTGCTTGCGTCGACTCTGGCGCTGAACCGCGTCAACCAAGGCGCGCATGACTGGGCAGACGCACCGCTGATCCCGTCGCGAAAGAGCGGCGCAGAGCTCCGACATCCCTGCGTCGGACCTTGCCCCCTGGCCAATGGTCACCGCTTGGTTTCTCCGCGCGTGCCCTCCACGTCTCGGGCGCAAGTCCAGTGCGTTCATGATCGAGCGCTCAGCCACGCCTGTCTCGGCGCCGACTGTAGGGGGACGGAAATCAGCGCAGCTTGAAGCCACCAGAGGCTGTTCATCAACAATCGCAGAAGAGTTATAGGACCCCACGCTCGGCCGCGTGTCTCGAACGCGACTTGAACGAAGACAGGCCTGACCCGTGAATTTCCGACAGCGCCGGGGCCAGCCGGTCGAGCAGAGCCGCCCCCGCCTCGGTCGGCGCGACAGACCGGATGGAGCGCGCCAGCAGCCGCACGCCGAGACGGTCTTCCAGCCCCCGCATCGCGTGGCTGAGCGCCGAGGGCGATACCCCCAGTTCCGCCGCCGCGGCGGTGAAGCTGCGGGTCCGGGCGACGGCAGCGAAGGCGCCGATGAGCCCACCGCCCGCGCGATCTTCGACACCTATGTCGAGGCGGGCGGCAACCTGATCGACACCGCAGATGTCTATTCCGGCGGCGAAAGCGAGAAGATGCTGGGCCGGATCCTGAAGGACAGCTGGATGCGCGACACGTTGGTCGTGTCCACCAAGGCCGGGTTCTCGCGCTCCGAGGGCACGCCGATGCACGCCGGGAACGGCGCCTACAACATCCGGCTTGGCATCGAGGGCTCGCTGAAGCTGCTCGCGTGGATCGGATCGACCTTTACTGGGTGCATGTCTGGGACCAGCTGACCCCCGCCGAAGAGGTGCTGCGCACGCTCGCCGATGCCGTGGCGCGGGGCGAGATCCTGTATTACGGCTTCTCGAATGCGCCGTCGTGGTATGTGGCAAAGATCGCCACACTGGCGAAGGCGCACGGCCTGCCGGGACCAATCGGCCTGCAATACGCCTGGTCCCTGGTGGAGCGTGGTGTGGAGCTGGATATCCTGCCGATGGCGCGGGAGTTCGGCCTTGGCATGATGCCGTGGAGCCCGCTGGGGGGCGGTCTGCTCACCGGCAAATACGGGCGCGACAAGCTCGCCGCCGCCTCCGAAGGCGCGACGGTGCCCAATGCCGCCGACGGGGCCGAGGACCAGCCGCGCGAACGGCTGAACGGCGCGAACCCCTATGGCGGGATGCTGTTCACCGAGCGCAACTTCGACATCGTCGACACCGTGCGTGCCGTCGCCGGTGAGCTGGACGTGCCCATGGTGCAGGTCGCCCTCGCCTGGGTGCTGCAGCAGCCCGGCGCGACGTCCCTGCTGCTGGGGGCAAGCAAGCCCGAGCAACTGAAAGGCAACCTCGCGGCGTTGTCGCTGACCTTCACCGAGGACCAGATCGAGCGCCTGAATGCCGTGAGCGCCCTGCCCGCGCTGAACCCCTATTTCATCTTCAACCTGCCGCGCGAAATGCTCTTCGGCGGCATGCAGGTCGGCTGAACGGGCCTCGAAAACACCTCGGAGGGGCGGCGGCACACCCGCCCCCGAAGGCAGAATCAACCGACGCTTTTGCCGGACACCCAGCTGGCAAAGCTTTGCATCGCAGGCGTTTGCAGCCTGTCCGACGGCCATGCGAGGTAATAGCGCCCGGCCGTCACCGTCACGCCGAAGGGCTGCGCCAGCCGTCCCGACGCAATCCAGCTTTCGAACATCGCAACAGGCAAGAGCGCCGCGCCGCCGCCCGACGCCGCGATTTCCGCCAGCGCCACAGAGCTGTCGAAGACCGGCCCCGTGACCGGCGGACAGGCCGTGCCTGCCGCCTCGAACCACCCCGCCCATTCCGCGCTGCGGTAGCTGCGCAGCAGCGTGACCTGCGCCAAGTCGGCCGGGTCCACCAGCCGCGCGGCCACCGACGGGGCGCAGAGCGGCGACAGCGGCGCCTCCATCAGCGGCAGCGCCTCATGCCCCGTCCAGCCGCCGGTGCCGAAGCGGATCGCCATGTCGAGCCCCTCGCGCAGGATCTCCACCCGGTTGTTGTTGGTCGAGAGGCGCAGGTCGATCTCAGGGTGGGCCTGCCGGAACATCTCGAGCCGCGGCATCAGCCAGCCGAGCGCGAAGGTCGTGTTGACGCCCACCTTCAGCACCTCGATATCGCGCCGCCCGCCAAGCCGGTCCAGCACCCGCGCCATGGCGTCGAACCCATGCTCCAGCACCGGGAACAACAGCCGCCCCTCGTCCGTCGGCACGAGCCCCTGCGAGGTGCGCAAAAACAGCGTCACGCCCAGCAGATCCTCGAGCCGCGCGACCTGATGGCTGATCGCCGCCTGCGTGACCCGCAACTCGATCGCGGCCTTGGTGAAGCTGCCCTGCCGCATGGCGACCTCGAAGACGCGCAGGGCGTTGAGCGGCAGGTCGGGGCGATCCATGGCAATACCTCAGCTAATGGAAGGTGATAAGATTTGTCGTTTGATGGCCGGTTCAGAGCCGTACTACAAGGCAGCCCATGACATCACCTGATGTCCCAAAGGTGTTTCGAGCACCCCCTCAACAAGGATAAAGACCATGCGGATCACCGCCTCCCTCCTGTCGCGCGTTGCGGCAGGGCTCTCTCTTGGCCTGTGCCTGAGCACGGCTGCGCCCGCGCAGACGCCCATCGAAACGCTTGCGGCCACCGTCGCCGAGGTCGAGGACCGGCTTGGTGCGCGTGTCGGCGTGACCCTCGTCGACACCGGCTCCGACATGTTCTGGGCGCACCGCGCCGATGAGCGCTTCTTGATGAACAGCACCATCAAGATGCCGATCTGTGCCGCGATGCTGGCGCAGGTCGACGCGGGCGCGCTGTCGCTCTCGGACAGGCTGGTCGTCGAGCAGGACGAGATCCTGTCCTACGCGCCCGTGACCGAGACCCGCGTCGGAACCGAGTTGACCCTCGCCGAGCTCTGCCTCGCCGCGCTCGACATGAGCGACAACACCGCGACGAACATGGTGATCGACCATCTCGGCGGCCCGCAGGCGGTCACCGATTTCTTCCGCGAGACCGGCGATGAGGTCAGCCGCCTCGACCGCCGCGAGCCCGCGCTGAACACCTTCGCGCCGGGTGATCCGCGCGACACGACAACCCCGCGCGCCATGACCGAAACCCTGCGCCGGGTCCTGCTGGGCGATGTGCTTAGCCCGGCGTCGCGGAGCCAACTGGCCGAATGGATGCGTTTCGGCGGCGTCACCCAGGGCCTGCTGCGGGCGGATGCGCCGGAGGGGTGGCGGATCCTCGACAAGTCCGGCAGCGGCAGCCACACGCGCAACATCATCGCGCTGGTCACGCCTGAGGGGGCTGATCCGTGGATCATCACCCTCTTCATCTCGGATGTGGAAGCCGATTTCGACACCCGCAACGCCGCGTTGCAGGAGATCGGCAGCGCCGCGATGGCCGTCATCGCCGAGTGAACACGCCCTGCCCCGGCGGTTTCCGACCGGGGCGGATTACGTCTCGCATCATCCAAAAGCGCTCCCGGGCTTGAAAATGTAAAACGTTCGTTTTACATCATCCTTCGAACATTGAAGGACGCCCGACATGGACCAGACCGAGAAACTCACCGCCGCGGCGGAACAGCTCTTTGACCGGCACGGCTACATGGCCACCGGCATGGACCGACTGACCGAGGCGGCGGGCATGTCGAGCCGGACGCTTTACAAGCACGCGGGCAGCAAGGCGCAACTCATGGCCCGCGTCCTGACCGAGCGCGACCGGCGTTTCATGACCCGGATAGAGGTCCACAGCATCGACGCCCTCTTTGCCGCGCTCGAGGATTGGGTGCGCGATGAGGGCAACCGAGGGTGCCTGTTCCTGCGGACGCAGGCGGAAACCGGCGGCGACACGCCCGAGATCGCCGAGGCGGTGGCGGCGCACAAGACCGCCTTCCGTCAGCGCATCGCGCAGGTCATCGAGACGGACCTGGGACGTGCGGACCCGGCCCTGTCCGACCAGATCCTCGTCCTCTTCGAAGGCGCAACCCACGCAGCGATCTATCGCGGCGCGGAAGCTGTCACTGCGGCGCGCGCCGCCGCTCGCACGCTGGTCGAAGGGGCCCGGTCATGAGCCCAGTCATGAGCCCGGCGCTGCGCATCGGCGCGACAGGCTTCGCCCTCATCGCGGTCTGCTACGGCTTCGCCCGCTTCGCCTTCGGCCTGTTCCTGCCGCAGATCGACGCGGCGCTCGGGCTTGGCGCAGCGCTGAGCGGCGTCATCTCGGGCGGATCTTTCTCCGGCTACTGCGTCGCGATCATCGTCTCGGCCATGCTGACAGAGCGGATCGGCGCGCGGGCCGTGGGGATTGCCGCGGCCCTGGTGGCCGCCCTCGGCATGGCCGGGATCGCGCTGGCGCCCTCGCCCCTGATCCTTGCCATCGCCGTGATCGTGGCGGGATCGAGCACGGGCCTTGCCTCTCCGCCGATGGCCGCCGCCGTCGCGGCAGCGGTGCAGGGGAACCGACAGGACCTGACCAACACCGTGATCAACGCAGGGACAAGCGCGGGCGTCGCGCTCTCCGGGCCGATCGCCCTGGCCATCGCCGGGCAATGGCGGCTGGCTTTCGGTGCCTTCGCCGCCGTGGCCCTGGTGCTGGCCGTCGCTGCCGCCGTGTCGCTTCCCGCGGCCTCAGGCGCGCGCAAAGCCGGTGGCCTCCCGCCCCTGACCGGCGCGGTCAAACGCCTGATCGCGGCGTCCTTCCTGATGGGCGCGGCCAGCACCGCGCTGTGGTCCTTCGGCGGGCAGCTCGTCGCCGCGCAGATGGGCTGGGGGCCGTCCGGCACCGGCCTTCTCTGGACCTGCATCGGCGCGGGCGGGATCGCAGGCGCCTGGGCCGGAACACTGGTCGGCCGGTTCGGCATCGACCGCGTGCACTGGATGTTCCTCGGCCTGATGACTCTCGGGATCCTCGCGACCGGCTCCGGGATGGGGGCAGCCCCGGCGCTGATCGGCGGGGCCGTCTTCGGCGCAGCCTACGTGATGCTCACGGGGGTCTACCTTGTCTGGAGCACAGGCGCCCTGCCCGATTGGCCTGCGACAGGACTGATGATCGGCTTCCTGACCATCGCCGTAGGGCAGCCCGCAGGTGCGCCGCTGTTCGGCCTCCTGCTGGAGCGCAGCGGTCCGGAGGCGGCCGTGATCTGCTTCGCCGCGGTAACGGCCCTTGCCGGCCTGTTCAGGGCCGGACGGCTGAAGGCTCGGGCAAATCGTGCCCACGCTCAGAGCTGTTCGGCGATGCTTGCCTCTTCGATGACAGACCAGACCTGATCGATCCTGCCATACCGACCTGAATGCGGCGCTGATCGCAGCGGCCGAGGCCGAATTGGCGCAGGCCGGGATCGATCGCCTCATGGCCTTGGAAGTGGTGCACGGCCTGCCGCACCTGTGGATCGCAGGGTCCGAGGCGCTGAACGCAGCCGCCGGTAACGGCGGGACGCGCCAGATGATCGACCGCATTCTGCGCCGTGCCGTGGAGCAGGCACAGTGGCCTTCGGCAGGTGCCACGCGCGCTGGCGGACCTGCCCGATCAGACCCGCAGGCCCCTGCCGATCTCGGCTGCCAGCCGCGTGACGAACTGGTCTATCCGGAGGGACCGCACGGAGCGGGGGTTCAGCAGGGCCACGATATCGGCGTCCGGCAAGGACCAGTCCGGCATCACGCGCAGCAGCCGGCCCGCGCGCAGGTCCTCGACCACGCTCCACTCGGACCGCTCGACGATCCCGAACCCGTCCAGCGCCCAGGCCCTCAGAACCTCCCCGTCGTTGCAGCCAAAGACCGGCTGCACCCGCAGGTTCACGTCGGTTCCGTCCGGCCCGGTCAGCGGCCAGAGCGACGCATCCGCGCGGTTCTCCCGCACCACGCCGACCCGGTGCGCCGCGACCTCTGCCGGGCTTTGCGGCAGGCCATGGCGCCGGGCATAATCGGCCGAGGCGACCAGAAGGCGGCGGTTCGGAGCCAGCTTGCGCTGCGTGATCCTGAGGTCAGGCAGGCGCCCGACATGGATCAGGACATCCCAGAGACCTTCGTTCATCGCGCCCACCGGGTCTTCGCTGAGTTTCAGCATCGGGCACAGGCCCGGGTTCTCCGACCCGAAGCGCGCGAGAATCGGCGCGACGTGCCGCCGCCCGAAGCCGAAGGGCGCGATGACGTGAAGCGGCCCCTCGATCCGCCCGGCGCGGGCGGACATGTCGTCGGCGAGGCGCTCCACCTCCCCAAGAATGCGCTCCGCGCGCTCCACCAGGTAGGCCCCCTCGGCGGTGAGCCGGAGCGGCCCCCGGCCGCGATCCAGAAGCCGCACGCGAAGACGGTCCTCCAGCAGCGCCGGCCTTTGCGACACCGCGGGCGGTGTCACGCCAAGCGCGCGGGCTGCCGCCGCGGATGCGGTCGCAACGGACGCCCTCGCCCGCGCCGATGCCACCGTCCTGACCCTGTTCGGCACTGGCCACCAAGCCCCCTATGAAGCGCGGGCCATCACCCGCATCCGCCCGCTGTCCCGCCTGCTCGTTGTCGGCAGAGACCCAGCGCGCACGGACCGCTTCGTCGAGGCACTTTGGAGCGAAGGGCTCCCCGCTGAAAGCGCGTCGGCAGAACCAGCGGTGCGTGCCGCGCACATCATCGTCACGGCAGCGACGGCCACCGCGCGCCTGTTCCACGCCGGATGGGTCCAACCCGGAACGCATATCTCCTCGATGGGGTCCGACGCGCCGGGCAAACAGGAGCTGCCACCCGACATCCTGCGATCCGCCAGCCTGTTCCGCGACCTTCCCGAGCAGTCACTGCGCATCGGAGATTCCAGCACGCAGGCCACGAGGCACATCCAATCGCCATCGGCGCGGTGCTGTTCGGTCATGCGCCGGGCCGCTGACATGACAGCGAGGTCACGCTTTCGACAGCTCGGGCATTTCGCTGCAGGACCTGCATATGGCGAGAGCAATCCTTGACCAGCAGGCCCGGAGCCGTGCCGCCCAGCGCTATATGACCTGAGCCGGCCCGGCCCTTTGCCGCGCGGCTCGGGCCTACGTTTAAATTCTAGGGGAAGGTCCGCAGATCGTGTTTGGTCGACGGGCGCCTCTGTGCGCCCGCGCGGACCATTCGGCCAGTGGCGACCGGATCACCAGCGGAGGGCGCAGGCGGCGCGGACCTGCCTGCGCTGCCCCGACGTCTCGCGGCGGCTATGCCGAGGCCATGCCGGCACGCAAACTCGGCAAGCGCTGATTTACGGACATCCCTGATTTCTATTCTAGATTCTCCCTTCCCCGCCCGGGTTTGCCAACCGACACGGAGGGCGGGAAGCAGCCGTTCAATGCCCCCGGAGAAACGGCAGCAACGCGCAGGAAGCGGACATGGCCGCAGGCGCACCTAGGGCCTGGCGTCCCCGCGCTTCCGGCCCTGACCGCGGCCTCCAAGGGGGGCGGATCAAGGACAGTGGTAAATCAGACTGCCGATGTCGTGGCTGCTCGGCGCGATTTCGCAAAGCGGGAGCACGATGACGGCAAAGCAGAGGTTGTCAAAAGAGCTTCGCAAAAGCGTCGCTATTACTACACACACTGAGTAGTAATCGGGTCCGCAGAACTTGCCCTGATCCCGAAGGCCTCTGCCCATGTCCGAATCCAATGTCCTCTTCATCGTCGTCGACCAATGGCGCGGCGATATGCTGTCCCGCCTGGGCACCCAGGGGTTGCGGACTCCGAACATCGACAGGCTGTGCGCCGAAGGCGTCACCTTCGCCAACCACTACACCGTCACCGTCCCCTGCGGCCCGGCCCGCGCCAGCCTGATGACCGGTCTCTACGCGATGAACCATCGGGCCGTGCAGAACACCATTCCACTCGACAACCGGCACACCAATCTCGGCCGCGAATTGTCGAAGTTCGGCTACGATCCGGCATTGATCGGCTACACGACGACCGTGCCGGACCCCACGGTGACCGCCACCACCGATCCCCGGTTCAAGTGGCTGGGTGATGTGATGGACGGGTTCCGGCCGATCCGCACCTTCGAGCCCGAAAAGGAAGCGTTCTTCGGATGGTTGGCCCAGAACGGCTTCGAATTGCCAGAGAACCGCGACGATGTCTGGCTTCCCGAGGGCGAGGATGCGGTTCCCGGTGCCACAAACCGTCCGGCCCGGCTGCCCGCACACCTCAGCGATACCGCGTTCTTCTCAGAAGGGGCTCTCAAGTATCTCAGGGGCGTGACGCCCGGCCGGCCGTTCTTCCTTCACCTGGGGTTCTGGCGACCACATCCCCCGTTCGTCGCGTCCGCCCCCTACCACGACATGTACGACCCGTCTGAGATGCCTGCCCCCGTGCGCGCCGACAGCCCAGAGGCCGAGGGCGCGCAGCATCCTTTGCTGGACTACTACCTGCGGCACACCGGGCAGGGATCCTTCTTCCAAGGGGCGGAAGGACGTGCCGCGGACATGTCCGAGGCCGAGATCCGGCAGATGCGTGCCACCTATTGGGGGCTCATGACCGAAATCGACGACCAGCTCGGGCGGATCTTCGAGGTGCTCGAGGAGGCCGGCAAGATGGACGACACGCTGATCGTGTTCACCTCCGACCACGGCGAGCAACTGGGCGATCACCACCTGCTGGGCAAGATCGCCTACCACGACGAAAGCTACCACATTCCTCTCGTCATCCGCGACCCGCGCCGCAGCGACCGCGCCGGGGAAGTCGAGCGCGCGTTCACCGAAAGCATCGACGTCATGCCCACGATCCTCGACTGGCTGGGCGCGGTGCCGCCTCAGCACATCGATGGCCGCTCGCTTCTGCCCTTCCTCGAAAGCGGCGCGCCGTCCGACTGGCGGCAGGAGGTTCACTTCGAATACGACTTCCGCAACGTGTTCTATTCCAGCCCGGAAGACGCGCTCGGCGTCGACATGGACCAGGCCTCGCTCTGCGTGGTTCGCGATGAGAAATGGAAGTACGTCCACTTCGCGGCGCTTCCGCCTCTGCTCTTCGATCTCGAGAACGACCCCCACCAGTTCACGAATTTGGCCGACGATCCGAGCTATGCGCCCGTTCTGGCCGAATATGCCGGCAGGATGCTGAGCTGGCGCATGCGCCATGCGGACCGCAGCCTGACCGGCTTCCGCAGCAGCCCGGACGGTCTTATCGACCGTCGCGTGCCTGCGTCCTCCTCCTCCCAATCTGTCTCCTGAGAAGGACCCCTCCCATGCTACACCTTCCTCGTCGCGGCTTCCTCGCGATGGCCGGCGCAACGGCTCTGGCCACCCCTCGCCTTGCCTTCGCTCAGGGCGCCCGTCCGCGGCTGACCATCGCGGTGCAGAAGCTGGCGACCTCCAACGCGCTCGACCCGCTGATCGAGCAGTCGAACGTCGGCGCCCGGATCATGAACTCCTACCTGGAATGCCTCATCGGCCAAGACTACCAGGGCACCTTGTCGCCTGTCCCGCGCCTTGCCACGCAGTGGCGCCGGATCGACGACAGCACCGTCGAACTGGACCTGCGTCAGGGCGTCATGTTCCACAATGGCGACGAAATGACCGCCGAAGACGTGGCCTTCTCGTTCTCGCCTGACCGCATGTTCGGCGACACGACCCCCGAAGGATGGGACGAGACAATCCACCTGACAGAAGAACGTGTCACGCAGCGCACCAAGGAGTTGCCGCCGCAGGTGCCCGCGGTGTCGCGCCGCCTGTGGCCGGCCCTGGTCGAGGTGAAAGCTGTCGATCGCTACACGGTCCGCTTCGTGAACGCGACGCCGGACGTGACGATGGAAGGCCGGATCATGGCCATGGGCAGCCAGATCATCAACCGCCGCGCCTTCGAGGAAGCCGAAAGCTGGCTCGACTTCGCGCGCCAGCCCATCGGCACCGGCCCCTACAAGGTGGCGTCCTTCACGCCCGACGTCGAACTGGTTCTGGTCCCGCACGAAGACTATTACGGTGGCCGCCCGCCGCTGGAAGAACTGCGCTTCGTGCAGGTGCCCGAAGCGGCACAACGTGTGAATGGCGTGCGCGCCGGCCAGTACGACATGGCTTGCGACCTGACACCCGACCAGTTCGCGACCGTCACCGCCGATCCCAAACTGGAAATCGCGGGCGGCATCATCAACAACATCCGCGTCACGAACTTCGACAAGAACGACACCGCTCTGGTGGATCCGCGCGTCCGTCAGGCCATGCTGCATGCCGTCGATCGCCAGCTGATCGTCGACCAGCTGTGGATGGGCGAAACCGTGGTGCCCAAGGGCGACCAGTTCCTGTGGTATGGCGACATGTACCTTGACGACTGGGCCGCGCCGGCCTTCGACCCGGCGAAATCCCGTGAACTGCTCAAGGCGGCTGGCTACAACGGCGATCCGATCCCCTACCGTCTGCTCAACGATTACTACACCCTGCAGGTCAACACCGCGCAGGTGATGGTCGAGATGTGGAACCAGGTCGGCCTGAACGTCGAAATCGAGATGAAGGAGAACTGGGCGCAGATCTGGGCTCCGGAAGGCACCCGCGGCATCCATGACTGGTCGTCCGGTGGCAGCTTCCCCGATCCGGTCGCGACGCAGCCAAACCAGTGGGGCCCACAGGGTCAGGCGGTGCAGACCGGGGAATACCACAACGACGAAGTGACCCAACTTTGCAGCGTGCTTCAGACCTCGACAGATGTCGCCCAACGCAAGAAGGCCTTCCGCCGCCTGCTGACCGTCCTCGAATACGAAGATCCGGCCTACGGCGTGATCAACCAGAACGCCACGTTCACGGCCAAGGCCAAGTCCACGCCTTGGACGGCAGCGCCGTCCTTCGCCATGGACTTCCGCCCGACCAACTGGGGCGCGTAAACATGACGGTGGATGCCACCGGGATCGAAGGGGCGGCAGCGCCCCTTCTTTCCTTTTCCGACTTCCGCGTGGATTTCCCCCGCGGCCCGGCCGTGCGCGGGATCGACCTCACTGTCGCCCGCGGGGAGGCGCTGGGGATCGTCGGCGAAAGCGGGTCGGGCAAATCCGTGACCTGGCTGGCCGCGCTTGGCCTGCTGGGAGACAAGGCGCGGGTCGGCGGCAAGGTCAGGTTCGAAGAGCATTCGCTGACCGAGATGCCGCCAAGTCGTCTGGCCCGCCTGCGCGGCGGGCGGATCGCCATGATATTCCAGGATCCGATGAGCGCGCTGAACCCGGTCAAGCGGATCGGGTCCCAGGTGGCCGAAGTTCTGGCACTGCATCGCGGCATCACCGGACGCAGCGCCCGGGCCGAAACCGTGCGCCTGTTCGATCTCGTCGGCATCCCCAACCCGGCCCGGAGAGTCGATCTCTTTCCACATGAACTGTCCGGCGGCCAGAACCAGCGGGTGGCCATCGCCATGGCGCTCGCCGGGCAGCCCGACCTGCTGATCGCCGACGAGCCGACGACGGCGCTCGACGTGACCATCCAGGCGCAGATCCTGACACTGCTCGACGATCTGCGCCGCGATCTGGGTATGGCGCTGGTGCTGATCAGCCACGATCTTTCGGTGGTCGGTGAACTCTGTGACCGCATTGCCGTCTGCTACGCCGGCAAGATCGTCGAAAGCGCGCCGGTCGCGGATATCCTTCGCCAGCCGGCGCATCCCTACACGGCGGGGCTGATCGCCGCCGCGCCCCGGATCGGGGCCGCGCAAAGCACACTGGTGCCGATCCCGGGCCAGGTGCCCGAACCCTGGAACATGCCCGAGGGCTGCGCCTTCGCGCCGCGCTGCCTTCATGCGCGCACCGCGTGCATGCGCCAGCCGGAGCTGACCCCCACCGGAAGGGGCAGCCAACTCTCGGCTTGCGTGTTGACGCGGGCGCCCTCCCCCACGCAGCCGCAAGACGAGGTGTCCGATGTCTCTGCTTGAACTCAGAAGCGTCGCCCGCCGTTACGGATCGCCCGGGGGCCTGTTCAGGCCGTCCCGCACCGTCAGCGTTCTGGAGGACGTCAACCTTACGGTCGAGCGCGGCAAGATCCTTGGGGTTGTGGGCGAATCCGGCTGCGGGAAATCCACGACCGGTCGCGTCGCCCTCGGGCTCGAAGCGCCGGACGCGGGCGAGGTTCTCTTCGACGGCGCTCCGATGCCGAGACCGGGCAGCCGGGACTGGCGACAGATGCGCGCCCGGGTTCAGATGGTGTTCCAGGATCCTCTGGGGGCGCTCGACAAGCGCATGACCATCGCCGAGCAGATCGCCGAGCCCATGGTGATACACGAGATCGGCACATCCGGCACCCGCAGGGACCGAGTGGCCGAGCTGCTGACCGCCGTGGGCCTGCGCCCGGATCAGGGGCAGAGCCACCCGTTGCAGCTCTCGGGCGGACAACGTCAGCGCGCCGTTCTCGCCCGGGCGCTGGCCACCTCGCCTGAGCTTCTGGTCTGCGATGAACCCGTCTCGGCCCTGGATGTCTCGATCCAGGCCCAGGTGGTCAACATCCTCCTCCGGCTGCAACGCGACTTCGGACTGGGCATGATGTTCATCTCGCACGACCTGAAACTCGTGGCCAACATCGCCGACGAGGTCGCGGTGATGTATCTTGGCCGGATTGTCGAGCGCGGCACGCCGGAGCAGCTGTTTTCAAATCCGCAGCACCCCTACACCCAGATCCTCGTCGCCTCGATCCCGGATCCGTTCCGCGCCGTGCCGCGCCCCCGCATGCAAGGCGAACCGCCGGATCCGTCTCACCGTCCGTCGGGCTGCCCGTTTCACCCGCGCTGCGCCATTGCAACCGATCGCTGCGCCGCCGAGCTGCCAACCCTGCGCCGCCTGTCCGGCAGCCGCATGGCGGCCTGTCATCTCGTCGGTGAACCGGCGACAGACCAAGAGGAGGAGCCCGCATGACCGGCTTCCTGCTGCGCCGCATCCTGCGCGCGCTTCTGACAATTTTCATCGTCGTTCTGGCAGCATTCCTTGCCCTGCGGACGACGTCGGACCCCGCAATCGTGATCCTCGGGCCGGATGCGCCCCCCGAGGCCGTGGCCGCCTTTCACAAGGCCTGGGGCCTTGATCGCCCGCTCTGGGTCCAGTTCGGGAGCTATATGAGCGACCTGCTACGCGGTCATTTCGGCAAGTCCATGCTCGATGGCCAGGACGCGTTGAGCAAAGTCACGGACCGTGTCGCCGTCACGCTGCAGATCATGGTGCCCGCGCTTGTGCTGGGGGTGATCACCGGGGTCGGCGCCGGGATCGTCGCGGCGCTGCACCGGGGCAAGCCGCTTGATCGCATCGTCATGCTGGGCGCGGTCTCTGGCTTCGCCGTGCCGGGTTTCGTGTTCGGACTCGTCCTGGTCCTGATCTTCGCGGTGAACCTGCAATGGCTGCCCTCGGGTGGCAATGACAGCTGGCAGGCGATGATCATGCCGATCCTCACGCTGGCCACCGGATGGGCCGCAATCCTCGCCCGTTTCACGCGCTCGGCCATGATCGAGGTGCTCGATCAACCTTACATCCGCACCGGCAGCGCCAAAGGGCTGATCTGGCGCGAGGTGGTGCTGCGGCACGCGCTGCCGAACGCCGCGATCCCCGTCATCACGATGATCGGCTTCATGGTCGGTGGCCTGCTGGCCGGCGCCGTCGTCACCGAAAGCGTCTTCTCGTGGCCGGGGATCGGGCAGCTCATCGTGAACTCGGTGAGTTCGCGCGACGTGGCGGTGGTGCAATGCGTGCTTGTTCTTGTCGCCACCACGATGGTGGTTTCCAACATGATCGTCGACCTGCTCTATGGCTTGCTCGACCCGAGAATGCGGGAGGCGGGATGATGTCTGCTGATGTTCCGATGACCACGGGTGCGGCACGGCCCGGACTGAGAGAGCGGCTGCCCGAGATACCGGCCACCGTTCTTCTGTCCATGGCATGGATGGGGCTGATGATCCTCGTGGCGCTGTTCGCGCATTGGCTGAAGCCCTACACCATTACCCAGATGGACCTGACGGCCCGCCTGCAGCCGCCTGCCCTGATGAGCGGCACATGGGCGCATCCGCTGGGGACAGACCAACTCGGACGCGACGTGCTGGCGCGGCTGATCGTGTCCATCCGGGTCAGCCTGTCGCTGGCGGTGTCGGCGACTATTCTTGGCGTGCTCTTCGGCGGGATCATGGGATTGCTGGCCGCGCATTTCCGCGGCTTCGTCGAGCAACTCGTGCTGATTCTGATCGATGTTCAGGCGGCTCTGCCCTTCATCATTCTCGCGCTGTCGGCACTGGCGTTCTTCGGCAACTCGTTCCTGCTTCTCGTGTTCCTTCTGGCGTTCTACGGCTGGGAGCGACACGCACGGGTGGTGCGCGGTCTGGCACTGGCCGCCTACGGGCAAGGCTACATGCGCGCGGTCGAGCAGCTGGGCGCCGGACCGGGCAGGCTCTACCTGCGCCACATGGTGCCGAACATGGGGGCAACGCTGGTCGTCTCCGCGACGCTCGCCTTTCCCGAGGTGATCCTGGCCGGAGCCGGCCTTAGCTTCCTGGGCCTGGGGATCCAGCCGCCAGATACAGACCTTGGCAACATGGTGGGCTATGGGCGCACATATCTCCAGCAGGCGCCCTGGGTGTTGCTGTGCCCCGCCGCAGTGATCGTGCTGACGACGCTCGCCATCAGCATGCTGGGCGACTGGATGCGCGACCAGCTTGATCCGGGGCAGCGGGCATGAGCGGCTGCACGACGGCCAAAGCCTCTGCAGGCGGGCCCTGCTGCGCCCCCAAGGCGGAGCCTTCGATCGTCGAGGACGCGCATATGCAGCGCGCCCTCGATGTCGTTCCGGCATCGCAGGACATTCAGGCCGACCTGCAAGGGACGCTTCGGTTGGTTCCCGGCGGCTTCTTCGACATGGGCGCCCGCAAGTCCAGCCATGCCGGTGACCTGGACGCGCCGCGCCGCAAGGTGAAGGTCGCGCCCTTCGCCATCGCTCCCACCGCCGTCACCAACGCCCAGTTCGCCCGCTTCGCGGCGGCGACAGGCTACCGGACCGTGGCCGAGATCGAAGGCTGGAGCTTCGTGTTCCACCTGTTGGTGGCCCGGCCGCAGGCCAACCCCCGGGTGCCGGTGGGGATGCCATGGTGGCGAGAGGTCCCGGGCGCCTGCTGGTCCGCACCAGAGGGCCCGGGCTCGTCAATCCAGGGACGGGAAGACCATCCAGTGGTTCACATCGCCTGGTACGATGCCGTGGCGTATTGCCGATGGTCGGGACTACGCCTGCCATCCGAGGTCGAATGGGAACGCGCCGCGCGGGGCGGTCTCGCGCGCCAGAAATTTCCTTGGGGCAACGCATTCCAGCCAGCGGGGCGGCGTGGGATGAACACCTTCGAAGGCACATTCCCCGATGCACCGGCCGCCGGCAGGAAATGGCGGGGCACCGTGCCTGCCGACAGCTTTGAGCCCAACGGCTATGGGCTGTTCAACATGACGGGAAATGTATGGGAATGGGTCGCGGATCGGTTCGGCCCCCTGCCCGGCAGCACGGACGCCGCGCCTCCCGAGCATAGCCGTGTGCAGCGTGGGGGGTCCTATCTGTGTCACGCCAGCTATTGCGATAGATATCACGTCCATTCCCGCACCCGGAATACCCCCGACAGCACCACAGGCCACGCCGGCTTCCGTGTCGCCTGCGCCACCTAGCCGACAGAGCCTTCTCATTCCGCGCTTGCTCCGCGAAGAGAGTTGCACCATCACGATCCGTGATCCTGATGAGCCTTTACCTATGCCAATTCCGCACAATTGCTTTCCTGTTACGCCAGAGACGCTCCTTCAGGACCGTTTTCGCAGACACGAGGATGGCCTGCTGCGGCCAAGCGAAAGACGCCTTCTCGCGCTTCTGCGGCACAGGCCGAACATGACCCGGGCCGAGATTGGGGCAGATATGGATATGGCGCAGCAGTCGGTGCACCGGTTGCTGGGGCGACTGAAGGATGACGGGCTGGTCCTTTTCGGTCGCGCGACCGCTGGCCGCCGCGGACAGCCAAGCCCGAGTGTCCATCTCAACGCACGCTTCGCCTGCTCGCTTGGCATTTCCGTAAATACCAACAGGGTCGGAGTCTCCTGCAGCGACTTCGCGGGCGGGTACAAGACGCGCTTCTTCGACATCGACGGGGACCCGGTCGATGATGTTCTCGACCGGATCGAAACGTGTTTCACAGAGCTTCTGGAGGACATGAGCTTTTCCCGGAACGACGTTCTCGGGATCGGTTTCGCGATTGCCGGCTATGTGATCGCGGACTGGCGCTACAGCCCGCCTCACACACTTTCGCATTGGGCCAAGGTGGAGATCGCGCCACTTGTCTCGCGGCGGTTCGGTCTGCCCTGTTGGACTGAAAACTCGTCCAACGCGGCGACCCTCGGCGAAGCCCTGTACGGTGCGGGGCAGCATCATGACAGCATGGTCTACGTCGATATGAGTTACGGGCTGGGAGCGGGCATCTACTCCGAAGGGCGCCTGATGACAGGCGGTTTCGGCAATGCCGGTGAGGTCGGGGGGATCTTTCCCGATACCGTCTACCATCTGCGCCCCGCACCGGGCCTGCTGATCGAACGGCTGCGGCGGTCAGGGCGCCATATCGCCGATCTTGTGGATCTTCGCCGAGCAGTGGAAGCGGGCTGGCCGGAGGTTGAGGACTGGTTGAAGCGCACACAACCGCAGTTCGATAGTATGATCAGCGCGATTTCCGGTCTGATCGATCCCGATTGCATCGTTCTTGGCGGCCAGGCGCCTTCAGAGATCGCAATGACCCTCGCCGAACGCTCGACCTATTTCCGGCGCATGCGCTATGGCTTTGCCCGGCGTTTGCCGAAGCTGACACTGTCACAGGTTGGCGAGGACGCCTCCGCCATCGGTGCCGCTTCGCTTCCGATCCGGGCCATCGCATTCTGATCCTGGTCAAGATCATGGAGAAACTGGGGGAGGTTTCACGTCAGGAAGACCAATGCGGGTCATGCTCTCCCACGCAGCGAGGGTCGCGCTGTTGAGCAATTTGATCCCCCGCGACGGCCGTTCGCGCCGTTGCCCGCCGAGCGTGCGGATCGAGGGCCGTCGTTCTGCAGGCCACGCTCAGCGAGGCGATGACGGTCCAGTTTTCTGCCCCGCGTCGTGACCGGCAAGGACGGCTGTCAATTGGCCCCGTCCTTCGCCCCCTCAACGGCGTCCAGACCTGCCCCTCAGAAAGCACCGCGAGCCGGCCCGGGGCGGCGTAGCGTCCGAGCTGCGCAGCCGGATCGGGCCAGTGACCACTTTAAACTCAGACGCGCGTTTTGAAGCGCCAGCTCTCGTTTCCGGTCTCGAAGATGTCGCACTGGTGGGTGAGCCGGTCGAGGAGTGCGGTCGCCCTCTTTGCGTCGCCGAAGTCTAAATGCGTGCTCATCAGGATTGACATGCGTTCGTATCGCCCCCGCCACAGCCCACACGCCCCCATGTCTCCGCCACGCAGATTTACAAAACTGTCACATTTAATGGCACAGGCGGCGGCGGTCTCGCCCCAAGCGCCATACCCTCACCCTCTCTCGAGGCCCGTTGAATATACCGATAATTTCACATTTTTCGGGCGAGGAACGTTAATAATCCGTTACAATCCCATGGTAATGCCGCGGCTTCTTGTCCCGGAATTCGGGACGATTTCAGGTGAATTCCCTGATGCTGCACATTGCCCGGGCCCGCACTGTTTCGCATAGCAGAGGCGCGACGACCCCCTTTTCGCTTTCACCTCTTCGAGCTCTCAAAGGAGATTCCCAAATGATCCGCAAGCTCGCGATCTCTGCCTTTGCCCTGATGGCCGCCTCCGCCGCCTCGGCGGACGACCTGACCGTCTACAGCGCCGGGCCGAAACCGCTCTCGGCTGCACTGGTCGAAGCCTTCACGGCCAAGACCGGCATCACCGTCAACCTGTTCCAGTCCAATTCCGGCAAGGTCATGGCCCGCTACGAGGCCGAAAAGGCCAACCCGCAAGCCGACGTGCTGATCTCCGCCTCCTGGGGACATGCGATCACTCTGAGCGACGCGGGAGAGCTGATGGCCTACACCTCCCCCAATTCCGAGACCGTGCCCGGCTCGCTGAAGACCGACGACTATGTGGCCCAGGGCGCCGCCGCCATCGCCATGGTCTACAACACCACCCTGGACATGCCCGCACCCGCGGAATGGTCCGACCTGACCGATCCGGCCTACAAGGACCTGGTGACGATGCCCGACCCGACCGCATCGGGCGCCGCGCTGTCGCTGGTGCAGGGTCTGGCCACCAAGGACGCCGAAGGCACCTGGAAACTGCTGGGCGATCTGGCCGACAACGGCATGATCGTGCCCGGCGCCAACGCGGCCGCCCTGAACCCCGTGCTCTCGGGCGCCCGCGGCGTCGTCTTCGGCGCCGTCGACTACATCGCCATCGGCCAGAAGGCCAAGGGCGAAGCGATCGAGGTGGTCTACCCGGAAAGCGGCACGGTCCTGGCCCCGCGCCCGATCATGATCCCGGCCACCACCGACCAGGCCGACGAAGCCAAGCAATTCGTCGATTTCGTCCTGTCGGACGAAGGTCAGGCGCTGGTCGCCGACCGCATGATCCTGCCCGCGCGCACCGATGTCGAAGCCAAGCGTCCCGGCTGGGATGCCCTGCCGCTGATCGAGTTCGACTACGCCAAGGCCGCAGCCGAGGCCGCCGAAACCCAGGCCGCCTTCAAAGCTGCCGTCGAGTAACGGCAGGATGTCCGCATCTGCCGCAAAACCCTCGGGAGGCGCGCTGCGCGCCTCCCTCTTCCTCGCGACGATGGGCCTGGCCTTTGTCATCGTCGCCCTGCCGATCCTGGCGATCCTCCTCTTCGCGATCTTCCCGAAGCTGAACGAGCTGTCCTTGGCCGGGGCCTTCGGGAACCTCGCCCCGCACCTGGAAGACCCCCGCCTGGTGCAGGCGGTCGTCAACTCCGTCTCCCTCGGTATCGCGGTCTGTGCCGTATCAACCCTGCTGGCCGTCACCGCGGCGATCCTGCGCACAAACACCGGACGACGCGGCGCGGTCTGGGATGTAACCTTCCTCGTGCCCTTCCTGATCCCGCCCTTCACCGGCTCCTTCGCCTGGATACAGCTGGGCCAGCGCAACGGCTTTCTCGAACAGATTATGGGCTTCAACCTCGCCCCCGTCCTCTACAGCTTCTTCGGGATCGTGCTGGTGATGGCGCTGAACCTCTTCCCGATCATCTATTTCACCACCTCCAGCGCGCTGCAGATCGTCGGCCAGCGCTATGACGAGGTTGCCCGCGTCTTCGGCGGCTCCGCGCCCCGCCGGCTGTTCCGCATCCTGCTGCCGCTTGTCGGCACCGCGATCGTGTCGAGCAACCTGCTGGTCTTCATCATGACGGTGGAGGAGTTCGGCACCGCAGAGATCCTGGGCCGCCGCGTCGGCATCGACTTCGTCGTCACCTACATCCACGAGAAACTGAGCGACTGGCCCATCGATCTCCCGGGGGCTTCGGTCCTGTCGCTGATCCTGATCGTCATCGCTCTGGGCGCCTACACCCTGCACCTGCAACTGACCCGTCGGACCGCCACGGCTGTCGACGAGGTGCAGGCCCGCGCGGGACAGCCGCAACGCAGCCCTCTGCGCACTGCGCTGTGCCATCTGGCCCTCGGCACTCTGGCTTTCATCGCCGTTGCCCTCCCGCTGCTGTCGATCCTCATCAGCGCGCTGATGCAGCGGATGTCGGGCGGTCTCGTCTGGTCCAACCTGAACTTCGGCGCCTTCGTCGAGCTCTTCACCACCCACGAAGAGGCCCTGAGCGCCATCGGCACCAGCCTGCACCTGGCCACGATCACCGCCGTGGTGACGGTCACCATCGGCGTGCTGGCGGCTTTCTTCATCGTGCGCTGGCAGTCCGTGTTGTCGGGCCCGCTGGATTTCCTGCTGACCCTGCCGAACGCCATTCCGGCGATGACCGTGGCCGTCGGCCTGATCCTGGTGTGGAATCAGGCGTTCTGGCCCTGGACGCCCTACAACACATGGTGGGTGATGTTGCTGGCCTACACCTGCATCATGCTGCCCTACCCGGTGCGGATGATCACCAGCACGCTGCGCCAGCTGCCGATGTCGATGCAGGACGCCGCGATGGTCTACGGCGCCAGCGATCTTGGCGTGATCTGGCGGGTGAACGGCCCGGCCCTGCTGGGTGTTTCGGTCGCCTCGGGCCTCATCGTCTTCTCGATCGCCTCGCGGGAACTGGTCACCTCGCTGCTGTTGACCCCGCCAGGGTTCGAGACCGTCTCGACCTTCGTTTTCCACCAGTTCGACCAGGGCTCCGTCCGCACCGCCATGGCGATGAGCCTGGTGTCCGTCGTCATCTCCGGCAGCTTCATCGCCCTGGGCAATGCCCTTGCCGGGCTGCGCACCGTGAAAGGATAACCCGTGATCCAGATCCAGACCCTGCGCAAGAGCTTCGGCGCGACAGACATCCTGAAGGGCATCGACCTCGAGATTGCCGAGGGCGAGTTCGTCACCCTGCTGGGTCAGTCGGGCTGCGGCAAGTCCACCCTGCTGCGGATCATCGCCGGGCTGGAACGTGCGGATACAGGGCAATTGTCCTGCGACGGCGCCGTGCTGGACGACCCCGCCCGCGGCCGTTTCGTGCCCACCCAGGCGCGGCGCTTCGGCTTCGTCTTCCAGGACCACGCGCTATGGCCACATATGAGCATTGACGACAACATCGCCTTTCCGCTACGCAGCGCCGGCTGGCGGAAGTCCGAAATGGCCGCGCGCGTGCGCGAGGTGCTGGAACAGGTCCAGATGGCCGAACACGCGGGCAAGTCTCCGCGCCAGCTGTCCGGCGGCCAGCGCCAGCGCGTCGGCATCGCCCGCGCTCTGGCGCTGTCGCCCCGGGTGCTGCTGCTGGATGAACCGCTCGCCAGCCTCGACAGCAATCTGCGCGACGACCTCGGCCACGAGATCCGCAAGCTGTCGAAGCAATTCGGCCTGACCTGCATCAACGTCACCCATGACCGGCGCGAGGCGCAGATCCTGTCGGATCGCATCGCCGTCATGGAGGGCGGCCGGATCCAGCAGGTCGGCGCGCCGCTGGAGGTCTTTACCCGGCCCGGCACCGTGGGCATCGCGCGCTTCGTCAACGCCGGGAATATCGTGCCCCGCGCCTTTCTGGACGGCGGCCCCTGGACCGATGACTGGCTGCTCGTGCCCCGCAACGCCTTGCAGATCGCCCCCGCAGGCGGCGAGGTGACGGCAAAGGTCCAGGACATGGTTTTCATCGACGGCCGCTTCGAGGTGAAGGTAGAGGCGCGTGGCCAAGAGCTGACCTTCTTCTCCGAAAGCCGTCCGAGCGAAAGCGGCCAGATCGAACTGACCGTCCGGCGCGAGACCGTCGTGCCGCTCCCGGCCTGAGGCGCAGGGCCCATGCAAAGCCTCAACGATCTCAAGATCCTCGACGCCATCGACCGCTTTCGATCCATCCGCAAGGCGGCGGAGCACATGACCCTGACGCCCTCGGCGCTCAGCCGGAAGATCCTGGCGCTGGAAGCCCAGTTCGGGGTGGAGTTGTTCGAACGCACGCCGAAGGGCCTGCGCCTGAACCCGTCTGGGCAATACCTCGCCGTCTATGCCCGCAGCCAGCTGGCTGAGTTCGAGAAGGTCCGCGGCGAGTTGCAGGCGATCCGCAAGGCGACCAGCGGCCACGTCCGCATCTGCGCCAGCCAGTCGGTGCTGGAGAGCTTCCTGCCCGTGCATCTGGCGCGTTTCCAGCTGCAGAACCCCAAGGTCACCGTGTCGATCAACCACTCTTCCTCGGCCCGGGCGCTGTCGGACCTGCAGGACTACCAGTCGGATATCGGCCTGTGCCTCAACCTGTCCGATCACACGGACCTGTCGGTGCTGGGCGAGGCCGAGCAGGAGATCTACGCGGTGGTCTCTGCCAGCCACCCGCTGGCCGCGCAGACAGAGATCAGCCTCGCGGAGATCGCGCAGCACCAGTTCGTCCTGCCGCCCCAAGGCTCCGGCCTGCGCCTGATGCTGGATCAGCACGCCAGCCGGGAAAACACCTTCCTGAACCCGGCGGTCGAGAGCAACACCTATGCCTCGATCGCCAGTGCCTGCCGCAGCGCCGGTTTGATCACCTTCGGCCTGTCCCTCTACGAGCAGACCGAGGATGAGACGGCCAATGTCTCCCTCATCCGGATCAGCCGGATGAAGCCCGCCAACATCCGACTGGTGAAGTTGCATGGACGTACCCTGGCACCGGCTGCCGACAAGCTGGCGCGCTTTCTGACCCGGCGCATGCGCGGCGGCGCAAGGCCCGAGTGCGACCCGTCCTCGGATCGCGAC
>Ga0114905_1000473_pt1 | contig 25175 bp, 22 predicted proteins | sample MalvireepMed_b05_FD_83499 | JGI IMG/M metagenome (GOLD analysis project Ga0114905, IMG submission 83499) | Marine viral communities from the Global Malaspina Expedition - Malaspina viral metaG DeepMed_b05 | ecosystem: Environmental > Aquatic > Marine > Oceanic | place: Mediterranean Sea...
CCATGTAGGGCATGATCTCGTCGAGACAGGCCGCCATGATCCCGGTGCCGATGCCCGCAAGCACCACGCGCTCGTAATCGAGCCCCGACATCAGCACCCGCACCCCCTTGCCCTCCTCGCCGAGGATGTTGTCGAACGGCACCTCGACATCGTCGAAGATCAGCTCGGCGGTGTTCGACCCGCGCATCCCGAGCTTGTCGAAATGCGGGCTTGTCGAGAAACCGGTCATCGACTTCTCGATCAGGAAGGCGGTGATGCCCTTGGAGCCCGCCTCCGGGTCGGTCTTGGCATAGACCACCAGCGTGTCGGCATCGGGGCCGTTGGTGATCCAGTACTTGTTGCCGTTGAGCACGAAGCGGTCGTTCTTCTTCTCGGCCCGAAGCTTCATGCTGACCACGTCCGAGCCGGCGCCGGGCTCGGACATCGCCAGCGCGCCGACATGCTGCCCCGAGACCAGCCCGGGCAGGTATTTCGCCTTCTGCTCGGCCGAGCCGTTCAGCTTGATCTGGTTGACGCAGAGGTTCGAGTGCGCGCCGTAGGACAACGACACCGAGGCCGAGGCCCGGGCGATCTCCTCGACCGCGATGACATGGGCGAGATAGCCCATGCCCGCGCCGCCGAATTCCTCGGGCACGGTGATGCCGAGCAGGCCCAGCTCGCCCATCTCGGTCCACAGGTCGTTGGGAAAGGCATTCGAGGCATCGACCTCACCCGCCATCGGCTTCACCCGATCCTGGGCCCAGCGATGCACCATCTCGCGCAGCGCATTCACATCCTCGCCCAGATCAAAGCTCATGACCGCGTTGAACATTCCAGCCCTCCTCCCGGCGGTTATTGAACGCTTGTTCAAATCTATGCCCACGATCACGCAGCCGTCAAGCCCCGTCATCCCGCGCCGACGCGACGACACGGAACGCCCGCGGCCCGGCTCGCGTTGGGGCGGTGAACAACGACACAGGAGGGCATCATGTCCAAGGATCTCAAAGCCGAATTCTGGAGCCAACTGAAAGACGTGCGCGCCGGCCTGCTGGCCGCCGACGGCGAGCGCCCGGTTCCGATGTCGCCGCAGGGCGCCCCGGACGAGAAAGCGATCTGGTTCATCACGGCCCGCGGCAGCGCCGCCGACCGCGCCGCCAAGAGCGGTGGTGAGGCGTCGTTCCACGTCGCCGATTCGAAGGCACATCTCTACGCCAACGTGTTCGGCAAACTGACCGTGGTGAATGACAGCGACAAGCTCGACGAGCTGTGGAACGCCTTTGCCGCCGCCTGGTTCGAGGATGGCCGCGATGACGAGGCCGTGCAGCTGGTGAAGTTCACCCCGCACGAGGCCGAGGTCTGGGCCGGGGATGGCGGCGCCAGCTTCCTTTACGAGATCGCCAAGGCCAACATCACCGGTGACAAGCCGGACGCTGGCGATCATGGTCGCGTGGTCTTCTGAATCACGCACCGGGACCACTGTTATGACTTTTCTCCGCCTCGCCGCCCTGCTCTGCCTGTCCCCCCTGATGGCGCATGCCGAGCAGGTCGGCGAGGTCGGGGTCGACTGGACCGGCAACGACGTCCTGATCGAGGCCGTGTCCGATCCCAAGGTCGAGGGCGTCACCTGCCACGTCGCCTATTTCGATCGCGGCCTGTTCGACCGATTGTCGAAGGGCAACTGGTTCGAGGATCCGTCGAACGCCTCGATTGCCTGCCGTCAGACCGGACCGATCACCATCGGCGATATCGACCGTGACGAGGATGGCGAGGACGTGTTCAGCGCCTCGCGCTCGATCATTTTCAAAAGCCTCAGGGTGAAACGGATCTTCGACGAAGACAACCAGACGCTGATCTACCTCGTTCATGCCAACGAGCTGGTGGATGGCTCGGCCAAGCTCGCCATATCGACCGTGCCGCTTTACGGCTCGGGCAGGGAGTAAGGGGGGCGCTGCCCCCTCTTGGCGCTTTGCGCCAATTCACCCCCGAGGTATTTTCGAACCAAAGAAGCCAGGAGCGCCGCGCCCTTGGCTTCTCTTCGTCAAAAATACTCCCGCCGGAGGCGATCCGACGCGTGACATCGGGCGACCGCCACGGGAGCTTTCATCCCCCGGCGGCGGTCACATCGTGCCCGTAGATCCAGTCGAACTGGTGGATCAGGCGCTCGGGCGCCAAACGGCCGGCGAGCCCGAGGCCCAGATGCGCGGCGCCGCGGATCAGCGGATTGCGCAGGTGATACTTCCACGCATTGCCATTGGCCGCCGCGACAATGCGCTCGCAGCGCGGCCGCCGGCGTTCCTGGTAGCGACCGAGCGCCCTGCCCATCTCGGGGTCCGTGTCGAGCAGTGCGGCCAGCGACCATGCATCCTCGAGCGCCATGTTCGCCCCCTGTGCCATGAAGGGCAGCGTCGGGTGCGCGGCATCGCCGAGCAGCACAACCCCCTCTCCGTACCAGTGCCGTGCCACCGGGTGGCGGAACAGCCCCCACAGCCCGACCCGCTCGACCGCGTTCAGCATCACCGGCACGTCGCCCCCGAAGCCCGCGAAGGCGGCGCGGAGATTGGCGGGGGCGTCCTCTTGCGCCCAGCCCTCCTCGGCCCAGGCCTCGCGCTCCTGCGCCGCCACGATATTGACGCTCAGGCCGTCGCGCAGCGGGTAGCTGACAAGGTGCTGACCGGGCCCCATGTGCACCTGCGCCTCGGGCGGATGACCGGTCAGGTTCGGGATCACCGCGCGCCAGGCCACCTGCCGGGTGAAGAAAGGCGCCGCGGCACCGTTGAGCGCGCCGCGGATCACCGAGTGCAACCCGTCGGCGCCGATGACCAGATCGGCGCTGACCGTGTCGCCATTGGCCAGCGACAACTCCGGTTTCGGCCCCGGTCTGACGGCGGCGACCTTCTGCAGCAGCCGGATCGTCACCCCGGCCTGCCGCGCCGCGTCGGCGAGGCTCTCGATCAGGTCGGCGCGATGCACGAAGTAATAGCCCTGCGAGGGCGGCAGGCGGTCGAGATCGAGCCGCGTCACCTCGGCCCCGTCGCGGTAGTCGCGCAGCCGCACCGCGCGGCCGCGGCAGGCGCGCGCGCGCAGCGCCTCGCCCAGTCCCAGCGCCTCGATCACCCTCAGCCCGTTCGGGCTCACCTGGATGCCGGCGCCGACCTCGGTGATCGCGCCGGCCTGCTCCAGCACCCGAACCTCGGCGCCACGCTGGCGCAGCGCCAAGGCCGCCGCCAGCCCCCCGATGCCGCCGCCCGCGATGATGATCTCCCGGCCATCCAGCCCCATGCCGTCTCTCCTTCAGCGCCGCCGGCCCTCAGCCGGCCGGGTCGAAGACGCAAAACGCCGAGGCGATCGCCCCGGCGCTGTGCATGTCGTGTCCTGCGACGCGGCGGCCGGACATTGGCCGCCCGCCGGCGTCAGTCGTCGCGATGCACCTTCTCGCGGCGCTCGTGACGTTCCTGGGCCTCGAGGCTCATGGTCGCGATCGGGCGGGCGTCGAGGCGCTTGAGCGAGATCGGCTCGCCGGTGACCTCGCAATAGCCGTATTCCCCCTCCTCGATGCGGCGCAGGGCCGAGTCGATCTTGGACACCAGCTTGCGCTGGCGATCCCGCGTGCGCAGTTCGAGCGCACGGTCGGTCTCTTCGCTGGCGCGGTCGGTGACGTCGGGGATGTTTCGCGTGGCTTCCTGCAGGGCCTCGATGGTGTCGCGGCTTTCGGCAAGAATGTCGTTCTTCCAGGCAATCAACTTGCGGCGGAAATATTCCAGCTGACGGTCGTTCATGAACGGCTCGTCCTCGGCGGGACGGTAGTCGTCCGGTAGGAAGGTTTCGGGCTTCATTTCTGCTCCCTCTGAAAAGCCGATCCACCGTTTCGGTTGACCCTGAACAGCGCCGGCACCCCTTGCGAGGCTGGAAGTATCCCAAGGTCGGCAGGTTGTCACTACACAATCACACGGCGCGGGGTTGAATCGCGCCATTCGCACACCAAGTGAACGCCGCCTGCCGCGCGATGGTTCGGCACTGCCCGGGTCCCTTCGCGATTGTTCTGATTTCGCTCGGAAAACCGACATCCAAGGGTGATCTTTAAGACGGCCTCTTGCCCCCTGTCCGGCGCTGCGCCGACCCGGCCTGCGCTGGCGCCTGTGCCGGGCACCGTGCGGAAGGCGTGCCCCGCAGACGGCGTCGGCCCGGCGCGCTACGCCCGCCCCTCGCGCATCGGCAGCGCGCCGCCCGCTGCGCGCTTGCATGGCTGCCATCCGGTCTTTATCCCCTCTTGGGCAACCACTCCGGAGACCACGATGCGCTTTGACGGCACCGACGATTACGTCTCGACCGACGATCTGACCATGGCGGTGAACGCCGCGATCACGCTGGAGCGACCGCTTCTGGTCAAGGGCGAGCCCGGCACCGGCAAGACCGAGCTCGCGCGGCAGGTGGCGCAGGCACTGGGGCTGCCGATGATCGAGTGGAACGTGAAATCGACCACCAAGGCGCAGCAGGGGCTTTACGAGTACGACGCGGTGAGCCGGCTGCGCGACAGCCAGCTTGGCGACGAGAAGGTGAACGATGTCGCCAACTACATCCGCAAGGGCAAGCTCTGGCAGGCCTTCGAGGCTGACGGCAAGGTGGTGTTGCTGATCGACGAGGTCGACAAGGCGGATATCGAGTTCCCCAATGACCTGCTTCAGGAACTCGACAAGATGGAGTTCCACGTCTACGAGACCGGCGAGACCGTGAGGGCGCGCCAGCGGCCCATCGTGATCATCACCTCGAACAACGAGAAAGAGCTGCCCGACGCCTTCCTGCGCCGCTGTTTCTTCCACTACATCAAGTTCCCCGACCACGACACGCTGCGCAAGATCGTCGAGGTGCATCACCCCGACATCAAGCCGGCCCTCCTGACCTCTGCGCTGACCCAGTTCTACGAGCTCCGCGAGCAACCGGGGCTGAAGAAGAAGCCCTCGACCTCGGAAGTGCTCGACTGGCTGAAATTGCTGCTGGCCGAGGATCTCGATGCCGAGGATCTAAAACGCGACGGCGCCAGCGCCTTGCCGAAGCTGCACGGGGCCCTCCTCAAGAACGAGCAGGACGTCCACCTCTTCGAGCGGCTGGCTTTCATGGCACGACGCCAGGGGCGCTGAGGCGGGTCAGGCGTTGATCAGGTTGCGCAGCTCGCGGCGCTGGCGGCGGCCGCGGATCTGCCGGGTGAGCACATCCTCGGAGCGGAAGCACATTCCCCCTTCATCGCCGCTTTCGATGTCGTAGCGCTTGTAGCCGCCCGACATCCGGTGCGCCTGCTGGGAGGCGACCATCACCGTGAGCGTCACGGCGCGGCAATCGTCGAGCGACAGCTCCTCCCCGGTGCGGTGCGCGGCGCGCTTCACGATGCGGCCCAGCGAGCCGATATCAAGCACCTCGCCCCCGCCCAACGGTCCTTGGTTGGTTTTCTCGCGGAAATCGCCGCCCAGGGGGTCGTCGTCCTCGATCCGGTCGGTGACCAGCGCCGAGCGTGTCTCCTCGCCGAAATCGAGGTCGATCTTGACCGCGAGGACGTAGGCCGTGTCGGAGCCCATGTTGGTCACCAGACAGCGCGCGTCGCCGTTCCGCTCCCCGGCCATGCCGATATGGATCACCGTGCGGTTCGAGCGGCGGAAGCTGACGAAGAACAGTTGCAGGTAGGCGATCCAGACCAGCAGCATTGCCGCGTTCAGAACGGCGCTGAGCCCACCCGAGTTTTGCGTGATCCAGTCCCACATGGGGCGCCTCCGTCTGCCATACTGATCGTGTCAGCTTTCCAACGCGGCCCCCGCTGCGGTGTTCCTGAAACCGCAGAGATCTTCAGGTGCGCCAGCGATCACGGTCGCAGGCAGGCGCGGCGCGGTCGCGAGAGACCGGAGCGCCGCCAGCGCCGCGACGCCTCAGTCGAGATCGCGGCGCATGGTGGCCATGCCGTTCTTCTCGCTCAGCACCTCGTAGCCCGCGGCCTCGTAGATGCGCATGGCGGGGGCGTTGTCGGTCTCGCATTTCAGCGTGATGGTGAGCGCGCCGAGATCGCGCGCCGCCTGCTCGATCCAGCTGGCCAGCAGGTGGCCGGTGCCGCCGCGCATCTCCTCGGCCACGAAGACATAGGTCAGGTGGCGCACCTCTGGGCCGATGCCCACGCGGAGCGCGAAAAAGCCGACCTCGGTGCCATCGGCATCGACAAGGTAGAAATCCTCGTCATGCATCTCGCCCAGCCATTTCTCCTGCCACTCTACCGGATCGAAGGGCTGCTTGGCATTGGGGTTCACCAGTGTCAGCGCGTCGGGATCGGCGAGAAGGCGGGCCAGCGGGGCGAGGTCGTTCTCGACATTGCGTCGTATCGTCAGATCGGTCATCGGCGTCCTCTCGGGCGGTCTGTCGGTCATGACCTGCGGTGCAAACATACCGGCAGGGGGTGGTTCAACCCCCTCTTCGCCGGTTTTCGGCCTTGGTCCGCGCGTGATGCCTGCCGGACGCCGGATGCCGCACAGCCAGTTTGCCGTTTCAACGCGCCACACCCCAGATCCGCGGGCACGACCTCCTGCCGGTTTACGACATCCTCACGCTCGATGACGCAGTCGGCCGGGGCAGCTGCACGGGAGCGGGACCGACGCGATCGCGCCGGTGATGATCGGGATCTCATTGCCTTGGTCGCGCTTGCCGGCCGGGACCGCCCAAACCGAAGGCTTGACCTCAGCCCTTCACCGGGAAGACGAAGCAGCGGTTGCGCCGCACGGTGAGCCACATCGGCGTGCCGGGCTTGGGGATGAAGACGTTGGGCACCGTGACCTTCAGCACCTCGTCGTTGAAATCCATGCGGAACTCGACAAGGCTTTCCGATCCCATGAAGCGAGCCCGCTCGACCACGCCGCGCGCCGGGGTGCCGGCAAGCTCGGTCGGATTGGGGCCGCGACCGTTGCGGTCAAAGTCGATGCTGACATGCTGCGGGCGGAAGACGATATCGACCTGCCCGCCATCGGGAACGCCGGGGGCAAGGAAGGCGCCGAACGGCGTCTGCGTGAGCGCGCCTTGAACTTCGCCACGCAGAACGTTGATATCGCTGAAGAACGCCACCGCGGCCTTGTCGGCCGGGTTGTTGTAGATGTTGTAGGGCGCGCCGCGCTGCACAATGCGGCCGTCGCGCATCAGGGCGATCTCGTCGGCCATGCGCATCGCCTCTTCCGGCTCGTGCGTGACCAGCAGGACCGAAGCGCCCTCTTCCTTCAGCAGCGCCAGCGTCTCGTCGCGGATGCCGTCGCGCAGGCGGTTGTCGAGCCCCGAGAAGGGCTCGTCCATCAGCATGATCTTGGGCCGCGGCGCCAGTGCACGGGCCAGTGCCACGCGCTGCTGCTCGCCACCCGAAAGCTGGTGCGGAAACTCGTCGATGTAATGCGACAGCCCCACCCGCTCGAGCAGTTCCCCGGCGCGGCGGCGCTTCTCGGCCTTGCTGCCCTTGAGCCCGAAGGCCACGTTGTCGCCCACCGCGAGATGCGGGAAGAGCGCGAAATCCTGAAACATCAGCCCGATCTGCCGCCGCTCCGGCGGAATGCGGAAGACGGTGTCGCAGATCAGGGTGCCGTCGACATGGATCTCGCCCTCGTCCTGCATGTCGACGCCGGCGATCATCCGCAACGTCGTCGACTTGCCGCAGCCCGAGGGCCCGAGCAGGCAGGTGACGTGGCCGGGCTGGATGGTCAGCGACACGTCGTCCACGACCCGTCGGCCCTCGAAACGACGCACGAGATTTCGGATTTCCAGCCGGGGTGTCTGCACGGGCCTGCCTTCTGCCTTTTCCGATCAAAGATATCGGAATTCCGGCAGCGATTACCAGCGCCATCGGGTCGCGGCAAGCGCAGGCGCCGCGTCAGCCGGTCTCGGCCGCCTTTTCCATCGCCTTGGCAAGGCGCGGCAGACGCGCCTTCTTGAGCAGCGCCCGCATCGTCCAGTCCTCGCCAGACAGCCGCCGCGCCTCGGCGAGCACGCTGTCGCAGGCCTCGCGCACCAGCCCCGGCTGCGCCTCGAAGAGCCCGCGCAGGAAGCCGTCGGCATCGACGCGGCTCACGCCTTCCTCGGCCAGCACGCCTCGCGGGAAATCCTTGGCGTTCTCGGTCACGATGACATCGGCACTGCCCGCCACCGCGGCGGCGAGCACGTGGATGTCGTTGGCATCGGGCAGCCAGAGCCGCTGCTCGAGCGAGGGCTTCCAGCGCACCTCGGCCTTCGGCCAGGCGGCGCGCACCTGCGCGATCTCGCCGCGCGCCTGCACCTCGCCCATGGGGCCGAGCTTGCGCGAGGCCAGCGCCCATTCCTCGAGGATGCGCGCCGACCAGAGCGGCTCGAACACGCCTTTCGCGGCGACGCCCAGAAGCACCTCGCGCATCACCGTGGGGTAGATGACACAGGTGTCGAGCAGCACCTTCACAGGCGGAAGACCAGCGCCTTGAGATAGCCGCTCTCGGCCAGTTGCGGCATCAGGGGGTGGTCCGGCCCGGCAAAGCCGGTGTGGATCAGCTGCGCACGCCGCCCGGCCCGACCGATGCCACGCAGACAGGCCCCGGTAAAGCTCGACAGGTCCGCCGCGTGCGAGCAGGAGCAGAGCACGAGATAGCCGCCCTCCTCGACCAGCGGCGCCGAGAACCGCGCGACCTTCTCATAGGCGCGCAGGCCGGCCTCGAGCGCCGGCTTGGCGGGGGCAAAGGCCGGCGGGTCGCAGATCACGAGGCCAAAGCGTTCGCCCTCCTCGCCAAGCGCGGTGAGGGTGCTGAAGGCATCGCCCTGGCGGGTGGCAAAGCGGTCGGTCGCGCCCATGCGGCGCGCGCCCTCCTCGGCCAGCGCCAGCGCCGGTGCCGAGCCGTCGACCGACAGTGCCTCGCTCGCTTCGCCCGCCAACGCCGCCAGCGCGAAGCCGCCCACGTGGCTGAACACGTCGAGCACCCGCTGACCCTGCGCCAGCCGCGCGGCAAAGGCGTGGTTGGGCCGCTGGTCGTAGAACAGGCCGGTCTTCTGCCCGCCGGTAAGGTCGGCCATGTAGGTGGCGCCGTTCATCTCGACCGGCAGCGGCGCCTCGGGGGCGGCCCCCAGCAGCACCGCGTCGGCATCGTCGAGCCCCTCGAGCTGGCGCCCGCGCGAGCCGGCGTTCTTGAGGATGTTGACCACCCCGGTAACCTCGGCCAGCGCCTCGGTCAGCTCGGGCAGCAGCGCCTCGGCCCAGGCGGCGTTGGGCTGCACCACGCAGGTGTCGCCGAAGCGGTCGATGATGACGCCGGGCAGACCGTCGGCCTCGGCATGGACCAGCCGGTAGAACGGCGTCGCGAAGAGCCGCTCGCGCAGCTCGAGCGCGCGGGTCAGCTTTGCCACCAGCCAGTCGCGGCCGATCTCGATCTCGGTGTCGCGCTCGAGCATCCGCCCGGCGATCTTGGAGGCGGGCGTCACGCCCACCAGCCCCACCGGCTTGCGCTCGCCATCCTCGAGCACCGCGATGGTGCCGGGCGCGAGCCCCTTGGTGCGCCGGTCGAGCACCAGCTCGTTGGCATAGATCCACGGAAACCCCCGGCGGATGGCACGGGCATTGGCTTTGGGCGTCAGGCGGACGACAGGCAGGGTATCAGAGCTCATGCCGCCCCTATAGCGCGCGCGGACCGGCAAGGGGAAGCGCGGAAATCGGTGTCGCGCGGCGCGCGCACGCGACAGCCCCGCATCAACTCCGGGCATTTGCCGGGAATGCAGATCCCTGACGCCATGCCACCGAGCGAGCGCGCTTTACTGATAGCGCTAACCGGGTTACATGCTGACAGCAGCGATGTCTCGCCATCCGGGCGGGACGGCCAGTCAAAGGGAGAGCTTCCATGCCGCTCGACGCCACGATTGCGAAGGTTACCGAGGCCATCGAGGCCCGGTCCGAGACCCGCCGCGCCACCTATCTCGACCGCATGCGCCGCGCCGCAGACGAGGGCCCGCGCCGGGCGCATCTGACCTGCGGCAACCAGGCCCATGCCTATGCCGCCATGGGCCAGGACCAGGGTGCGCTGGCCGAAGGCCGTGCCCCCAACCTCGGCATCGTGACATCCTACAACGACATGCTGTCAGCGCATCAGCCCTTCGAGCGCTTCCCCCAGATCATCCGCGATGCGGCCCGCGCCGGCGGCGGCACCGCGCAGGTGGCCGGCGGTGTGCCGGCGATGTGCGACGGGGTCACGCAGGGCCAGGTCGGCATGGAGCTGTCGCTGTTCTCGCGCGACGTGATCGCACTGGCGACCGGCGTGTCGCTGTCGCACAACACCTATGACGCGGCGATCTATCTCGGCGTCTGCGACAAGATCGTGCCGGGCCTCGTGATCGGCGCCGCCACTTTCGGCTACATCCCCGGCATCTTCCTGCCCGCCGGCCCGATGACCTCGGGCCTGCCGAATGACGAGAAATCCAAGGTGCGCCAGCAATACGCCACCGGTGAGGTCGGGCGCGACGCGCTGATGAAGGCCGAGATGGCCTCCTATCACGGCCCGGGCACCTGCACCTTCTACGGCACCGCCAACTCCAACCAGATGCTGATGGAGTTCATGGGGCTGCATCTGCCGGGCGCCTCCTTCATCAACCCCAACACGCCGCTGCGCGACGCGCTGACCGTGGCCGGTGCCGCCCGCGCGCTCGAGATCACCAAGCTCGGCAATGATTACCGCCCGGTCTGCGACATTCTCGACGCCAAGGCCTTCGTCAACGGCATGGTGGGGCTGATGGCCACCGGCGGCTCGACCAACCTGGTGCTGCACCTGCCGGCGATGGCGCGCGCGGCGGGCATCGAGCTTGAGCTCGAGGATTTCGAGGCGATCTCCTCGGTCACGCCGCTGATGGCCAAGGTCTATCCCAACGGTCTGGCCGACGTGAACCACTTCCACGCCGCCGGCGGGCTGCAATACCTGATCGGCGAGCTGCTCGACGCGGGGCTTCTGCACGAGGATGTCAGCACCGTTGCCGGCGACGGCCTGTCGCGCTACACGCAGGAACCGAAGCTGAAGGACGGCACGGTGGTCTATGAAGACGCCCCGCGCCAAACCCAGAACGACAAGATCCTGCGCCCGGCCTCGGACGCGTTCCAGAAGACAGGCGGTCTCAAGCAACTCACCGGCAATCTCGGCCACGGCATGATGAAGACCTCGGCCGTCGAGGCCTCGCGCCATGTGATCGAGGCCAAGGCGCGGATCTTCCACGATCAGGAGGCGGTGAAGACCGCGTTCAAGGCCGGCGAGTTCACCGAGGACACCATCGTGGTGGTGCGCTTCCAGGGCCCCTCGGCCAACGGCATGCCAGAGCTGCACGGGCTGACGCCGACGCTGGCAGTGCTGCAGGATCGCGGTCTCAAGGTGGCGCTCGTCACCGACGGCCGCATGTCCGGCGCGTCGGGCAAGGTGCCGTCCGCGATCCACATCTCGCCCGAGGCCGCCAAGGGCGGCCCGCTGGCGCGGCTGCGCGACGGCGATCTGGTGCGGGTCGACGCGGTGGCGGGCGAGATCACCTGCCTGGCGCAGGATTTCGAGGCCCGCGAGCCGGTGATGGCCGATCTTCAAGGCAATGGCCACGGCGTCGGACGCGAGCTCTTCGAAGCCTTCCGCCAGAATGTCGGCCTCGCCTCGAACGGCGCCGCCGTGGTGGTCTGAGCCGCTCCGCCCCGACCGGAAGGCGCCCCCGGCCGCACCGTCCGGCCTGCCTCCGGCGGGGATATTTGGAGCCAGAAGAAGACCTGCCGGCTCTTGAGGGCGCCCCTGCTTCTTCTGGCCGAAAATATCCCGGGGGGAGTCGCGGCACGCGACGGGGGGCAGCGCCCCCCTGCCGGACGGGGACACAAGCGATCCAAACGAGAAGAGCGGACCCGGGGGCCCGCTCTTTTTCTTTTGCCGGAGGTGGATTGATCAGTTCGGGATCAGGTCCGGCACGATGGTCACGATGCCCGGCAGGAACCACAGCAGTGCCAGCCCCGCCACCTGGATCGCCACGAAGGGCAGCACGCCGCGGTAGATATGGCCGGTGGTCACGCTCGCCGGTGCCACGCCGCGCAGGTAGAACAGCGCGAAGCCGAAGGGCGGCGTGAGGAACGAGGTCTGCAGGTTCACCGCGATCATGATGGTGACCCATTTCGGATCGAACGAGCCGCCGTAGATCACCGGACCGACGATCGGAACCACGATGTAGATGATCTCGAGGAAGTCCAGCACGAAGCCCAGGATGAACAGCACCAGCATCACGACGAGGAACACCTTGTGCTCGTTGTCGAAGCTCTGCAGGAACTGCTGGATGTAGTGCTCGCCGCCGAAGGAGATCACCACGAGGTTCAGCAGCTGCGAGGCCACGAGGATGGTGAACACCATCGAGGTGACCTTCGCCGTCTCGCGCACCGCCGGCCCGAGCACGCCCGCCTTGAACAGCACCCAGCAGGCAAAGAACAGCCCGAACAGCGCGTAGAGATACGCCGCCTGCGCCACGATGAAGGCGATCCAGCTCTCGGCGCTGACCTCCTCGGCATTGACCCGCAGGTCGAAGTTGGTGCCCACGAGGATCATGATGATCACCGCGAAGGTCGACCACAGGATGATCTTCGGCGAGCGGTCATCCTCGCGCAGCTTGCGATAGGCCGCGAGCATGATGGCACCGGCCGCCCCCAGCGCCGCGGCGGGCGTCGGGTTGGTGATGCCGCCGAGGATCGAGCCCAGCACCGCCACGATCAGCACCAGCGGCGGGAACACCACGCGGATCAGCTCGTTCTGCGATAGGCGCTGCGCCGCGTGCTTGCAGCCGTAGAGCGCCAGCAGCCACGGCACGGCCATCAGCACCACCGTCGCCCCCGAAGAGGTCGTGGGCGTGATGAACAGCGCGTCGACCACCAGCCCCAGCGCCAGACCGGCGGCGCCGATCTGCAGCGGCAGCGGTTCGGAGCTGGGCGACACCGCCCGGCCCCAGGCCAGGGTGATGCCAAGCAGCACCGTCAGGATCGCGATGCCGGTGCCGATGGGCGCGGCGCCCGCGATCTTGGCTGCGGTGGCGGCGGCCCGCTCCTCTTCCGAGAGGCGGTGACCGGTGTCGACGCCGCCCGCGGCCTCGATCTCGGCCTGCTGCTCGACGGCCTCATCCCAGGCGCTCTGGCCGTGCAGCTCGATCATCGCCGCCTGGCACTGCTCACCCACATTGGTGCGCAGGCTGGCGGACTGGCCGGCCTCGGAGAAGCTCGACACCACGGTCGACTGGCTGCCCACCACGTTGATCTGGCTGAAGCCGATGGTGGCCACGATCAGCAGCAGCGGCACGCCGAGATACCAGGTGAAGGCCTCGCCGCGGGTCACCGGCTCGCCCATGCTGCCGGCACCGTGCACCGGCGGCGCCTTGGAGGGGTTGAGCATCGCAAAGCCGAACGCGTAGAGCGCATAGAGACCGGCAAGAAGGATGCCCGGCAGCAGCGCCGCCTGAAACAGCGTCCCGACCGAGACCACGGCGGGCTCGCCGAGATAGGTCAGCGCGTCGGTGCAGCCCATGGACTGCGCCCGGGCCTCCTGCGCTGTGGAGTAGAGATCGCCCGCCAGCGTGCCCAGAAGCACGATCACGATGGATGGCGGGATGATCTGGCCCAGCGTGCCCGACGCGGCGATGACGCCGGTGGCGAGCTCTGGCGAGTAGTTGTTGCGCAGCATGGTCGGCAGGGCCAGCAGGCCCATGGTGACCACGGTGGCGCCGACGATGCCGGTGGAGGCGGCAAGGAAGGCGCCCACAACGACGATCGAGACCGCCAGGCCGCCGGGCAGCGGGCCGAACACCCGCGCCATCGTCTTGAGCAGGTCGTCGGCGATCTTGGAGCGCTCGAGCACGATGCCCATCATCACGAACATCAGCACCGCCAGCAGCGTCTCGATGCTGGCACCGGCGATGACGCGCTCGTTGATGCGGTTGACGATGAACGACACGTTGCGGTCAAGCGCGACCTCCCAGCCCCGCTCGAAGACCGGCATCGCGTAGCGTGGCAGGTCCGGGTAGCGGAAGATCGAGATCGAGTCCTCGCGCACGCCGGTCGCGACCAGCGCCCGGTAGGCCTCGGAGCTGCTGTCGATGGCCTGGTGCACGAGCAGGCCGGCGCTGTCGAGCGCCGCGATGATGAAGAACGAGATCACCCCCGCGCCGCCGATGGCAAAGGCCACCGGGAAGCCCGAGAGGATCGCGGAGAAGAGCGTGAGAAAGACGATGATCAGGCCGATCTCGACGCCATCGAGTCCGAATAGCATTTACGTGGTCCTTCTCAGAATTCGGCGTGGTCGTAGGCTTCTTCGCCCTGCTCGACCCGGTCGTGATCGTGGTACTTGCCCTCGCTCTCCGGGCCTTCCCTCCACTCGAGGTAGGAGCGCCAGAAGAACGTCGCGGCCTGCAGGAAGATGAAGGCGCACATGGCGACGATGAGGATCTTGAAGAGGAAATAGGCCGAGAAGCCATTGGGGCTGAAGGCGATGGTCTCGACGTTCCAGCGCAGCGCCCGGGCCTTCATGACGAGGCGCTCGAGGCTCTCGGAGGCCGAGGGGTTGGGCACGATCAGGTGGCGCCACAGGAAGAACCACGAGTAGAGCCACATCAGCGTCGCCATCGGCATCATGAAGAACAGGCTGCCGAACATGTCGATGAATTTCTTGGTGCGGTACTTCACCGGCGCGTAGATCAGGTCAACGCGCACATGGCCGCCCTGGATGAAGGTATAGCCCAGGCACAGCGTCACCACGATGGCGTTGTAGAGCTTTAGCTCCTCCGACCACCAGCTGACGTCGAAGGTCACCGGCAGGCCGAAGCCGAACGAGATGTCGGGCCGCGCGAAGATGCGCTGCACGAAGATGATCACCACCTGCTGCAGCACCATGATCAGGCCCGCCCATGCGGCGATGCGGCCCACCGAGTTGCCGAAGGCCTCGCAGCCGCGCACCAGCGCCCACATGACGTTGTGACGCCACATTCCGATGCCGGTCAGCACGAGGAAGGTGGTGAAAACGATGAAGAAGAACTCGACCGATGCGCCGTAATAGACGAACCGCATGATCGCTTCCTTGTCCGACCAGTCCAGCCAGCTCGACGGATGCGTCAGCGCGTAGCCGAGATTGTAGAAGGACATGGCTATATTGCCGAAAAACCAGCCCAAGCCGCTCAGAATTGCACTGAACGCTCCGCCGGTGGCCGCCTCTTCCATGACCTGTGCCCCTGTCTTTTGCGGTGTCTCTTGCGGTGTGTTCCGTCCTGCGGGCCGCGTCTCCGTCCCCGGGACCGCTGCGGCGCAGGTGCTTTGTCGAAAAGCGATGGCGCCCCCGCACGGGGCGGGGGCGCCGCTCTTGCCTCAGCGTGGTCTCAGAGACCCATGACGCGGTTACGCTGGGCCGAGAACGCGCCTTCCGAGCGGCTGCCCCAGTTGGCCGAGCTTTGCAGCGACGCCATGTAGCTGTCGTAGGTCTGCTTGTAGAGCTCGTCGCCCATCGGCTCTTCCATGACTTCCTTGGCGGCGGCGCCGAAGGCATCCCAGACGCTGTCGGGGAATTCCATCAGCGTGACGCCACCCGATTGCAGGCGCTGCAGCGCGGCCGAGTTGTTGGCCATGAACAGCGACATGCTCCAGAGGTTGGAGGCGCGCGAGACCTGCTCGACGATCTTCTGCTGAGCCGGGGTCAGGCTTTCGAAGACTTCGAGGTTCATCGTAAGGTTCAGGTTCGGACCCGGCTCGTGGAAGCCTGCGGTGTAGTAGATCTTGGTGATCTCCTGGAAACCGGCCTTCTCGTCGGCCCACGGACCGATCCACTCGGTGCCGTCGATCGCGCCCGAGGACAGCGCCTGATACACTTCCGCGCCCGGCAGATTCTGCACCGACGCGCCGAGCTTGCCCAGCACCTGGCCACCCTGCCCCGGCATGCGGAACTTCAGGCCCTGGAAATCTTCCGGGGAGTTGATCTCGTTGGCGAACCAGCCGCCCGACTGCGGGCCGGTGTTGCCGGCCGGGAACGCCTTGAGGCCGAAGATCGAATACAGCTCGTCGCAGAGCTCGCGGCCGCCATCGTGGTAGAACCAGTTGGAATATTCCATGAAGTTCATGCCGAACGGCACCTGGCTGAAGAAGCTCAGAGCCGGATGCTGGCCAAGGAAGTAGTAATCCACGCCGTGGTACATGTCGGCCTGACCGGCCGAGACCGCGTCGAACACCTCGAAGGCACCCACGAGCTCGCCGGCGGCCTTCAGCTCGACGGTCAGCGCGCCATCGGTGGCGGCGGTGATCTGGTCGGCACAGTACTGTGCGCTGTCGTGCACGCCGGCGAGGCCGCGGCCCCAGGTGGTCACGAGGGTGAGGGTGCGCTTGCCCTGCGCATAGACCGGGGCGGCCAGCGAGGTCGCGGCAGCGGCCGCGCCACCGGCCGTGGTGGCCCTCAGAAAGGAACGACGATCCATGAATATCCTCCCATGGTATTGTTGCGCGCACCGCTCCTCCGGCACGCGCGGATCGTTTAAGTCCGGCCACACTAGATCGTGAAGTTCCGCGCGAAAATACCCATTGCTACGGAGACCGGCAGCAATCTTGCGCGAAAGCGCTGCAAAACGGAGGGTTTGGAACCCGCTGCCGTTGGGGAAGCCGGCGGTTTCGTGGTTTGATCAGACGCGAATCACCGACTATCGAAAGCCATGCCCGCGATTCTCGACCGCCTGCGCCCCAGTTACGGACAGAAGCTGTTCCTGCTCGCCTCCGTGCCGCTGATCCTCGCGGCAGCGGCGATCGCCGGAGTGGTGGCATGGCAGTCGCGCGCCGTGGCCGAGCGCGAGATCCGGGCGCTCGAGACCACGCTGATCGAGACCAAGAAGCAGGAGCTGCGCAACTACGTCACCCAAGCGCGCAACGGCTTTTACTTCATCTACGGCGTCGCCGCCCCCGATGACGCGCAGGCCAAGACGCGCGTGGCCCAGATCCTCGCGGCGATGATCTACGGCGAGGACGGCTCGTTCTTCGTCTACGATTACGACGGCACCAACCTCGTCTCGCCGCGCCGCACCTCGATGATCGGCAAGGACTGGTCCGGCCTCACCGACAGCGAAGGCACCCCGATCACCGACCGGCTGATCGAGATCGCGCGACAAGGCTCGGGCTATCACACCTATCTCTGGCCCAAGCCCTCGACCGGCGAGGAGGCGCGGATGATCACCTTCGTGCTGGGCTTTCAGGACTGGCAATGGGCTGTGGGCACCGGCGTCTGGATCGACGACATCGTCGAGGAGGTGGCGCTGGCGCGTGCCGGGGTCGAGGCGCGTGTGCGGCGGACCTTCCTCTATATCGGGGGCATCACGCTGATCGCCCTGCTCACCGTGTTCCTGTCGGGCCTGATGATGAACCTGCGCGAGCGGCGGCTGGCGGATGCCAAGCTCAAGGAGCTGACCCAGCGCGTGTTCGACGCGCAGGAAGAAGAGCGCGGCCGGGTGGCGCGCGAGCTGCATGACGGCATCAGCCAGATCCTCGTGGGGGTCAAATACGCGCTCGACATCGCGCGGCGGCGGCTCGCAAGCGGCGATGCCCGCGCGGAGAGCGCGCTGGAACGCGGCCAGGAGAACCTCTCGGGCGCCATCCAGGAGGTGCGCCGGATCAGCCGCGATCTGCGGCCGGGCATGCTTGACGATCTCGGGCTCGGCCCGGCGCTGAAGGCGTTGACCGACGATTTCCACGCCCGCACCGGCATCGACACCCGCTTCGAGACCGTGGTCTTCCGCAACCGCATCGACCAGGAGGGCCGCATCGCGCTCTACCGCATCGCGCAGGAGGCCCTGACCAATATCGAGCGCCATTCCGGCGCCAGCCGCGTCGAGATGGACCTGCGCGGCCATCGCCGCGGCGCCACCCTGCGGGTCTCGGACAATGGCTGCGGCATCGCGCCCGAGGAAAGCGACGGGCGCACGGGAATCGGGCTGCGCAACATGCAGGAGCGCATGGACCAGCTCGGCGGCAGCCTGCGCGTCTTGTCCTCGCGCTCGGGCACGGTTATCGAAGCGCAGATCCCCCTGACCCACCTGCTGCCCCCCGAAGAGGCGGCCGCCAATCCTCCGAGGGCACGCGCATGACCCGTCCCACCCGTGTTGTCATCGTCGACGATCACCCCCTTGTGGCCGAAGGCATCGAGGCCATCCTCGAAAGCTACGACGACATCGAGGTCGCCGCCACGCTGTCAGGCGGTCAGGAGGTTATCGACCGGCTCGAGGCGCTGGCCCCGGACGTGATCCTGATGGATCTCAACATGCCGGGGCTGAACGGGCTCTCGGCCACCGAGATGATCCTCGAGCAGCGCCCGGAGACGCGCATCCTCGTGCTGTCGATGCACGACACGCCGGAATACATCTCGAACGCGCTTGGCCACGGGGCGATGGGCTACGTGCTCAAGGACGTGCCGACCGACGAGATCAAGCGCGCCATCGATGCGGTGATGTCCGGTGAGCGCTATCTCTGCACCGGCGCCGAGGGCGCGCTGCGCCCGGTGATGTCGGGCGGACGCGAACAGCTGACCAACCGCGAGCAGACGGTGCTGCTGCAGCTGGCGCAGGGCAAGTCGAACAAGGAAGTGGCACAGGCGCTCGATATCTCGGTGCGCACCGTCGAGACGCACCGCAAGAACATCAAGCGCAAGCTCGGCATCAGCTCCACCGCCGGGCTGACGCGCTACGCGCTCGAGCATGGCGTGCTGCAAGGCACTGGCGTGAATGTCTGAGGGATAGACGTCGACCAGTCCCGAAAGCCCGGGTCTGGTCGTTGATCCGTGGTCAGATGAGCGGGCCGGCTTGCGCGTCTCCGGCGTCCGAGGCGGCAATGGCCGGGATCACCTGGGGATGCGCCTGCACGTCGCGCGCGATCTCGCCCTCGTCGATCTGCAGGCTGCCCATGAGATGCACGATTGCCAGCAGCGCCATCAGGATACCGGCGCGGACCATCGTGAAATCGCGCCCGGATTTCAGGCGGTTGGCACAGTAGAAAGCCATGTCACTCTCCCTCGGCGTTATTGAACCGTTTTGTTCAGTCTGACCGGAGATCGTGTTTCACGCAATTCACGAAGCCGCGCGGAACCGTGACCGCGACACCCGGTCGCGCTTCTGCCGAGGGCGCCTGCTCAGATGACCGGAGGGTTGCCCTCCCGGCCAGCACCGCTCGCAAAGGTCGTGGCGCGCGCGGCCCATCGACGGGCCGCGGATCGACGCACAAACGTCGAAGCCACTTGGTCACGTCCGCCCCCCTGACAGGCCTCGGAGCGCAGCGCTCGCGCCGGCACACCGGCGGCTCATGAGGCGGCCGTCGCGACACCGGTTCCGCGCCTGTCCGCCTTTGGGGAAGAGAATCCCCTTGCGCCACACCGCTGCCCGACACGGCACATGCGAGCCGGATCGGCGCAGCGTCTCGGCCCCGTGAAAAGGGTGAACCCTCCTGCCCCATTTCACGAAGGCGCCATTTTGTTTATGAAAATGTCCGAAAATGTGCCGCGCTCAGCAACTTCTGGAAAACAATCTCGTTCGACAGGCGTTTTTTGCCGGTTTGCGAGGTTGACGCCCCTTCCCCATCCTCCTAAGGTCCCGCGGCGCAATGAAGGAGTCCACGCCGTGGATCGTCTGGTACTTATTGTAGGAAAATGGCGCATGGGCCGGTAACTCGGAACCATATTGGTCCCCCATGCGCCCCCGAAATCCTCGGGGGCTTTTTTGTGCGCAAGACAATGAATGACGTCGTAAACGGAGACACGCGATGACACGTCAGATGACCGGAGCGAAAATGGTGGTTCAGGCCCTCAAGGATCAGGGTGTGGACACGGTATTCGGCTATCCCGGCGGCGCCGTTCTACCGATTTACGATGAGATCTTTCAGCAGAACGACATCCAGCACATCCTTGTCCGCCACGAGCAGGCCGCGGTGCACGCCGCCGAAGGCTATGCCCGCTCGACCGGCAAGGTGGGTGTTGCGCTCGTCACCTCGGGCCCCGGCGCGACCAACGCGGTCACCGGCCTCACCGACGCGCTGATGGACTCGATCCCGATCGTGGTGCTCTCGGGTCAGGTGCCGACCTTCATGATCGGCTCCGATGCCTTCCAGGAGGCCGACACCGTCGGCATCACCCGCCCCTGCACCAAGCACAACTGGCTGGTGAAGGACACCAAGGACCTGTCCTCGGTGATCCATCAGGCATTCCACGTCTCGGCCTCGGGCCGCCCCGGCCCGGTGCTGGTCGACATTCCCAAGGACGTGCAGTTCGCCAGCAGCAGCTATACGCCCAAGCCCAAGGCGCCGGTCGGCCACTACCAGCCGCAGGTCAAGGGCGACATGGAGACCATCACCGCGCTGGTCGAGGCGATCGAGACCGCCGAACGTCCGGTGTTCTATACCGGCGGCGGCGTGATCAATTCCGGCCCGGCGGCAAGCCAGCTCCTGCGCGAGCTGGTCGAGGCCACCGGCATTCCGATCACCTCGACCCTGATGGGCCTCGGCTCCTACCCGGCGTCCGGCAAGAATTGGCTCGGGATGCTGGGGATGCACGGTCTCTACGAGGCCAACCTCGCGATGCATGGCTGCGACCTGATGATCAACATCGGCGCCCGCTTCGACGACCGCATCACCGGCCGTCTCGACGCGTTCTCGCCGAAGTCGAAGAAGGCGCATATCGACATCGATCCGTCCTCGATCAACAAGGTGATCAAGACCGACCTGCCGATCGTCGGCGATGTGGGCCACGTGCTCGAGGACATGCTCAAGGTGTGGAAGGCGCGCGGCCGCAAGGTCAACCGCGAGGCGCTGGCCAAGTGGTGGCGCCAGATCGAGGAGTGGAAGCAGGTCAAGTGCCTGACCTACAAGACCTCCGAGACCACGATCAAACCGCAATACGCGCTCGAGCGCCTCGAGGCGCTGACCAAGGGCCGGGATCGCTACATCACCACCGAGGTCGGCCAGCACCAGATGTGGGCGGCGCAGTATCTCGGCTTCGAGGACCCCAACCGCTGGATGACCTCCGGCGGCCTCGGCACCATGGGCTACGGCTTCCCCGCCTCGGTGGGCGTGCAGGTCGCGCACCCCGAGGCGCTGGTGATCAACGTTGCGGGCGAGGCTTCGTGGCTGATGAACATGCAGGAGATGGGCACCGCGGTGCAGTACCGCCTGCCGGTCAAGCAGTTCATCCTCAACAACGAGCGTCTGGGCATGGTGCGCCAGTGGCAGCAGCTGCTGCATGGCGAGCGCTATTCCTCGAGCTGGTCCGAGGCGCTGCCCGATTTCGTCAAGCTTGCCGAGGCGTTCGGTGCCAAGGGCATCATCTGCAAGGATCCCGCCGACCTTGACGACGCGATCATGGAGATGCTGAACCACGACGGCCCGGTGATCTTCGACTGCCTTGTCGAGAAGCACGAGAACTGCTTCCCGATGATCCCGTCGGGCGAGCCGCACAACAAGATGCTGCTGGGCGACGCGCAGGCCACCAACGCCATCGCCGGCAAGGGCGCCGTGCTGGTCTGAGGACCGCACGGCCGGAGGGAGGCCAAGGTGAGCCCGGTCGCGACCGCCGCGCGCGTTGATGCGCCCATTACCCCCGCCGCAGGGCGGGTGGCCTGGCTCGACCAGGCCAAGGGCGTGGGCATCGTGCTCGTGGTGGTCGGCCATTGCTGGCTGGGCTTGGCGGGATCGGGCATCCTGACCGATCCCGGCACCGTCGCGACCGTCGAGCAGCTGATCTACAGCTTCCACATGCCGCTGTTCTTCCTTCTCTCGGGCTACACGTTCGAGGGCTGGGCGCGGCGGCGCAAGATCGGAGAGGCGCTCAAGAGCCGGGTGCTGCGGCTGCTCTGGCCGCTGGTGTTGTGGACCTATGTCTTTGCCGCCTTCAAGGTCGCCGCCGGGGCCGCCGCCAATTCGCCGGTGGGGCTCGACGCGCTTCTGGTGCTGCCATTGCCGCCGCAGAACCACCTGTGGTTCCTCTGGGCGCTGTTCATCCTGCATGCGCTTGCCCTGCCGCTCTGCGCCCTGCCCCGGACGCCTCTGCCCACCGCGGCGTGGTTCGGGCTGACGCTTGCGGTACTGGCGCTTGTGCTGTTCTCGGGCATCGATTTCGGCGTGCTCTTCAGCCCTGCCGCCATTCACGCCGCGGTGTTCGTTCTCGGGATCTGGCTGGCGCGGCTGCCGCTGCCGCGGATCGGGTTTGCCGCAGGGCTTGCCGCGCTCGCCCTCTTTGCCGGGATCGAGGCGGCCGGGCTGACGGTGCCGGAGCTGCCCGAACGGCTCGGCCCCTACCTTGCGGTCTCCATCGCCCTGAGCCTGTGCCTGTGCGCGGCGCTGGCGGGGCTGGTTTCGGCAAGGAGCGCGCCGGGGCGGCTGCTGGCATGGCTCGGCGTCCTTTCGATGCCGATCTTCCTCGCGCACACGATCTTTTCCGCCGCCACGCGGGTGGCGCTGCAGCGCGTCAGCGATGACGCCACGCTGCACCTTGTCTCCGGCACCGCCATCGGCTTGGCGGGACCGATACTGTTGAACGCGCTGCTGCGCAAATTCGCCGACCCGCGCCTTGCCGGGTTCTGACCAGAAAGGAACGACCATGTCCGCGCTACAGATCAAGAAAGGCTCGTCCAAGCATTCGGCCTACAACCTGCGCCCGACCTTTTCGGACGTGCAGGAGGCGCACACCATCACCGTGCTGGTCGAAAACGAGCCGGGCGTGCTGGCCCGCGTCATCGGCCTGTTCTCGGGCCGGGGCTACAACATCGACAGCCTGACCGTGGCCGAGGTCGACCACGAAGGTCACCTGTCGCGCATCACCATCGTCACCACCGGCACGCCGCAGGTGATCGAGCAGATCAAGGCGCAGCTCGGACGCATCGTCTCGGTGCGCGACGTGCACGACCTGACCGCCGAGGGCAGCTCGGTCGAGCGCGAGCTGGCGCTGATGAAGGTCAATGGCAGCGGCGACAAGCGCGTCGAGGCGCTCAGACTGGCCGATATCTTCCGCGCGCAGGTTGTCGACTCGACGCTGGAGAGCTTCATCTTCCAGCTCACCGGCGCGCCCGACAAGATCGACGCCTTCGCCGACCTGATGCGCCCGCTGGGCCTCGTGCAGGTCGCGCGCACCGGTGTCGCGGCGCTGTCGCGCGGCGCGGACTAACCCCCTCTTCACGCGCGCCATTCAGGGCCCGGGACGTTGCCTGCGCAGGCGCGCGCCCCGGGCCTTTTCTTTGCAACCGCGCCGGCGCCCCGAACGCAAAAACGCCCGACCCTTCCGGGCCGGGCGTTTCAGCGTGAGTGTGGTGTGAGTGGAAGCCGCGAAATCAGCTAACGTGGACCGCGCGAAGCGGTCCGGTCGGAGAAGCGGGAGTGCGACCCCGGAAGGGGATCACGTTCCCGGTCTCATTTGGCACCGTGGAGCCGGTGTTTCGGGATGCGTCGGCGTGCCGCAATGCCTGAGCGAGACCGGGATAATGGTTCTGCGCCAGCCGTCGGGGATTTTGAGCCAGGCGCAGGTTCTCTTCCTGCTTGAGATCGAATTCGATGAGATCGCCTTCGTCGAGCGATACGCCGTCATGCACGCTCGCTTCGGCGTCGTGATAGAGGGCGAGGTCTCCGTGATCCTCGCACCAAATGACAGCTTTCTGATCTTTGTGGTCCGCCCAAAGGACAACCCCGTACATCGTCTGCGACATTTTCACGTTCCCAACAATTCGATGTGAAACAGGTTGGAGCATTTCCCTGTCACATCACACTCCGCGAAACGTGTCTCTGGGTTGCAATTTGTGACAATTTCTATAATTCTTGATGCGAAGCAGCGTCAGCTTTGATGCTACTTGGCGTCACAAGGGAATTTTGTGTGTGTTTTCGCCCGTTTGACGACAAGGTTTCGCCACAATCTCCAGGCCTTTCGCGGCAATCCGGATACAAGTCGAGACAGATAGACACATGAACCAGCGGAGTCCGGCCGAATTACGAAGCGTTTTTGGCGCGAATCTGCGTCAGCTTGGGCAAAGTTCGGCGTCTGTCTCGCAACTATGCCGCGACCTGGGCATCAATCGCACTCAATTTAACCGGTATCTTGCCGGAGAGAGTTTCCCGCGTCCAGACGTTCTTCACCGGATCTGCAAATTCTTCGGCGTCGATGCGCGCATTCTGCTCGAACCGGTCGACGAGATCGGCGGAGATCCGAAAGGGCTGCTGCATCATCCCTATATTTCGGATTTTGTCGGGGGCGGTGTCGTCATTCCGATCGCCGAGGACGAATTCCCCTCGGGGTTCTATCGCTTTTCCCGCGCGTCTTTCACCGATCCCGACAGTTTCATCGTCGGGCTGGTGAAGATCTCGCGGCGCGATGACTTTGCCTTCCTTCGCGGCTTCGAGCCGAAAGCCGCAATGGAAATGCATGGCATGTCCACCGATGCCCCGACCCGCGAATTTCGCGGATTGGTGATGCCGCAGGCCGAGGGACTGGCAATTCTCGTGAGCCGGCGGGACTCGGTGACCAGTTCGTTCAATTACCTCGCGCGGATTCCGGCGCTCGCCAAGATCTACTGGGTCGGCTACACGCTGCGCACCACGCCCGAGAACCCGACCACCCGGCGCGCCGCGCGGCTGGTCTACGAGTATCTTGGCCACGACATGCACCAGGTGCTCGCGACGGCCCGCAGTGCCGGCTACGTGACCGAGGACAAGCTTCCCACCTTCCACCGCAAGCAGCTGCGGATCGGCGAACCGTTCGTCTGAGGCCGGCGCGGATCGGCGTCACGCCGCCACGGCGTCGCCGGACCTCTCCGGGGCAGCGCCCGACTTGATCAGGTCATAAAGATGCCAGGTGGCGTGGCCGAGCAACGGCAGCACGAGGAAGAGGCCGAGAAACGCCGGCAGCATCGCGAGGAACGTTGTCACGGCGATGAACGCCGCCCACGCGAACATCACCACCGGGTGGGTCAGCACGTACTGGAACGAGGTGATCATCGCGGTGACGAAATCCACCTCTCGGTCGAGCAGCAGCGGCAGCGCCAGCACGGTGATCATGTAGAGCAGCGCGGCAAAGCCCGCCCCCACCACCGAGCCCACAATCAGCATCGTCAGCCCTTCCATGGTGAGATAGACATCGAAGCTCGTTGAGACGTTGGTCATCACCGAAAGCCCGAGGAACAGCGCAAAGATCATGTGCGCGAGAAAGAAC
>Ga0114905_1000475_pt1 | contig 25119 bp, 24 predicted proteins | sample MalvireepMed_b05_FD_83499 | JGI IMG/M metagenome (GOLD analysis project Ga0114905, IMG submission 83499) | Marine viral communities from the Global Malaspina Expedition - Malaspina viral metaG DeepMed_b05 | ecosystem: Environmental > Aquatic > Marine > Oceanic | place: Mediterranean Sea...
CGTCGACGCAGGGCGGCGTCTTGCCGTGATGCGAGCACGGTTCGAGCGTCACGTAGGCGGTGGCGCCGCGCGCCGCCTCGCCGGCCTGCGCCAGAGCCTGCGGCTCGGCATGCGGCCGCCCCCCCGGCGCGGTCGCGCCGCGGCCGACGATGCGCCCATCCTTGACGATGACACAGCCGACCGACGGGTTGGGCCAGCACTGCCCCATCCGTCTCCGGCCCAACCGCAGAGCGTGGGCCATGTGCCTCAAGTCGTCGGTCACTTCTCGGCAGGCGTCGCGTCGGGCCGCAGTTCGCTGACGAACTTGTCGAAATCGTCCGCCGCCTGGAAGTTCTTGTAGACGCTGGCGAACCGCACATAGGCGACGGTGTCGATGCGGGCGAGCGTCTCCATGACGATCTCACCGATCTGCTTCGAGGGAATGTCGGTCTCGCCGAGGCTCTCGAGGCGGCGCACGATGCCGCTGATCATCTGGTCCACGCGCTCGGGCTCTATGGGGCGTTTCTGCAGCGCGATGCGGATCGACCGTTCCAGCTTGTCGCGGTCGAAATCCTCGCGCCGGCCGTTGGTCTTGATCACCACGAGATCGCGCAGCTGCACCCGCTCGTAGGTGGTGAAGCGCCCACCGCAGGCCGGGCAGAACCGACGGCGCCGGATCGACACGTGCTCTTCCGCCGGTCGGGAATCCTTCACCTGCGTGTCGATATGTCCGCAAAACGGGCAGCGCATGCCTGTCCCCCTATCCGTTCGTGTCTGCCTCGGCGTGGGGTTGGGCCCCACTTATCCACAGCAACTATAGGTGAACCGCCAGAGATTGGGTAGAGGATAATTTCAGCAACTAGATGCGGGGGGATGAACAAGGGACATCACGCAAGATGCGCGGCGATCTCGCGCCGGTGCGGTGCATCCCGATGTTCGAACAGGTAAATTCCCTGCCACGTGCCAAGCACCATGCGGCCGCGCGAGACAGGGATCGACAGCGAGACCGGCATCATTGCGGCCTTGATATGGGCCGGCATATCGTCCGGCCCCTCGTAGGTATGTGTCAGGTAAGTCATGGACGGATCGCTCGAAGGCGGGACCAGTCTATGGAAGTAGCTCCGGAGGTCTGTCTGAACCTCGGGATCGGCATTTTCCTGAATCAGGAGAGAAGCAGAGGTGTGGCGCACGAACAAGGTCAGCAGCGCTTCGTCAGCCCCGTGGTCCGACACCCAGCTCGCCACGTCGCGGCTGAACTCGTAAAGGCCCTGGCGGCGCGTCTGGATGGGAAATACCGTCTGTGCCAATGGCGCCCTCCTTTTTCAGCGTTCTAGACTGGACGGGCATCATTCCGCCAGCCCCGCCGATCAGGCCCCTTTGATTAGGCCTCGCTGGCGACGCAGGCGACTTGCGGCATATCTGCGGTGTCGTCGAACAGGATCGGAGAGCCGCCATCTGTCACGGCAGGCATCTGGCCAACTTCTTTCAGGGAGCTGCGGCAGTCCGCAAGCTCATCCGCCGAAACCCTGATTTCGATGACCTCGGGCTCGTCGGTCATCAATGCTTCGGTCGCGGCAAAGGCGGCGACGGAAACGCAGGTGGCTACGGCGGTCAGGACGAAAAGACGGGTCATGGTAAAAGATCCTTCGTTGTTGCCCATTTAACGCAGTCCTCCCGCCCATGGTTCCCGATCGGCCCAAGAGCGTCCGCAACCACACGATCCCCCACGCGTTGAGGGGCAGACGAAAAACGAGGATACCAAATGACCCGCAAGACCCTCTTCATCACCGGCGCGAGCTCGGGCATCGGCGCCGAAACCGCGCGCCAGGCAGTGGCCGCCGGCTGGAATGTCGGCCTCTTTGCCCGCTCCGAAGACAAGCTCGCGGCGCTCGTGGACGAGCTGGGCGAGCACGCGATCGCGCTGCCCGGAGACGCCACCTCGCTCGAGGCGCAGACCGAGGCGATGGCCAAACTCGCCGGGCATTTCGGCGACGTGAACGCAGCCTTTGCCAACGCGGGCATGGGCGTCTCGGGCGCCGGCACGCTGGCCGGTGAGCCTGAGGAATGGCAAAGCATGGTGGAGCTCAACGTGATGGGCGTGCTCTGGACCGCCAAGGCCGCCTCGACCTACTTCCAGAAGAACGGCGGCCACCTGCTCCTGACCGGCTCAGCGGCGGGCCGCACGCATATCAAGGGCTCGGTCTATGGCGCGACGAAGTGGTTCGTCCACGGCTATGGCGGCAACCTCGCAGAGGAGTTCCGCGAATGGGGCGCGCGGGTGACCGTCGTGGCCCCCGGCATGGTCGACACGCCGTTCTTCGACGAGGCCAAGCCCGACAAGCTCAAGCCCGAGGACATCGCCGAGGCGGTGATCTACGCGCTCGGCGCCAACAAGCGCGCCAATGTGCAGGAAGTCTTCGTAATGCCGAACGGCTGACCACCGGCGCAACCGGCAACGCAAACGCCCTCGCGGAACATCGCGAGGGCGTTTTCATGTCGGGATTTGTTAAAGGCCCCTGTCAGACCTTTTCGCGCGAGCGCAGGTGCGGCACGAGGCTTGCGGCCAGCACCAGCTCGGCCACGACCGTCAGCCATGTCAGCCAGCCCGCGATGCCGCGCAGCGCCGCCTGGGCACCGATCAGAGCGAGCCCGAGATAGACGATGATGAGGCCGATCACGATTGCCTGCCGCGCCTCCGAGCGCGGCGCGTTGCGCGACAGCATGAGCATCGCGGCGATGCCAAGGAAGACCACCGAGGCACGGCGTGTCATGAAGACAGCGCCCGGCAGAGCCTCTTGCCCGAAGACCCACAAGGGCGCGACGGGCAGCAGCAGGTAGGCGGCGAACAGCGCCGCGAGCACGGCGGCATGAATCTGGCAGATGGTGCGATAATCGGGCATGAGCCGGACGTAGCGGCCCTTGCCCCGTCGTCAAGAACCGGGGTGACGCATCGGCGCGCGCTCAGCCGAAGAGCCGCGCGCCCTGCTCGTCGATCATCTGCTTGGCCTTGCGGACCGAGGCCTCTTCGGCCTCTTCCCGGTCACGGATGACATCGGCACGGACGAGGTGATGGGTCTTGGTCTCCCCCTCGACCTCGGCCTCGATCAGCGCCGCGAGGCGGAACTGCCCCTCGGCGAGCATGGGCTCCGGGGTGATCCGGAACCCATTATACTCGATGGTCTCGGCCTTGGGCTCGGGTTTCGAACCGCCACCGCCGAAAAGACGCGACAAAAGCGACATCCGCCCTCTCCTTCTCGTGCCCGCGCGGGCCTTATTGGTCGAGGAAGCTGCGCAGCTTGCGCGAGCGGCTCGGGTGCTTGAGCTTGCGCAGCGCCTTGGCCTCGATCTGACGAATCCGCTCGCGCGTCACCGAGAACTGCTGGCCGACCTCTTCCAGCGTGTGGTCGGTGTTCATGCCGATGCCGAAACGCATCCGCAGAACGCGTTCCTCGCGCGGGGTGAGCGAAGACAGCACGCGGGTGGTGGTCTCCTTGAGGTTCTCCTGAATCGCGCTGTCGAGCGGCAGGATGGCGTTCTTGTCCTCGATGAAATCGCCAAGCTGCGAATCTTCCTCGTCGCCGATGGGCGTCTCGAGCGAGATCGGCTCCTTGGCGATCTTCATCACCTTGCGGACCTTCTCGAGCGGCATCTGCAGCTTCTCGGCCAGCTCTTCCGGGGTCGGCTCGCGGCCAATCTCGTGCAGCATCTGGCGCCCGGTGCGGACCAGCTTGTTGATCGTCTCGATCATGTGGACCGGGATACGGATGGTGCGCGCCTGGTCGGCGATCGAGCGGGTGATCGCCTGCCGGATCCACCACGTCGCGTAGGTCGAGAACTTGTAGCCGCGGCGATACTCGAACTTGTCCACCGCCTTCATCAGGCCGATGTTGCCTTCCTGGATCAGGTCGAGGAACTGCAGCCCGCGGTTGGTGTATTTCTTGGCAATCGAGATCACCAGGCGCAGGTTGGCCTCGACCATTTCCTTCTTGGCCTGCCGCGCCTCTTTCTCGCCCTTCTGGACCTGGCCGACGATGCGACGGAATTCGCTGATGTCGAGGCCGACATACTGACCGACCTGCGCCATGTCCGAACGCAGCCCCTCGATCTTGTCCTCGAAACGCTCGATCAGCATCTGCCAGCCGCGGCCGGGCTTTTCCGACATGCGCTCGACCCAGTTCGGATCGAGCTCGTGGCCGCGATACTCGTCGATGAACTCGCGGCGGTTGATGCGGGCCTGGTCGGCAAGCTTCACCATGCTCGAGTCGATCGACATGATGCGGCGATTGATGCCGTAGAGCTGGTCGATCAGCGCCTCGATGCGGTTGTTGTGCAGGTGCAGACCGTTCACCAGCTCGACGATCTCGGAGCGAAGCTGCTGGTACTGGGCCTCGTCGGCTTGCGAGAACGATCCGTCCTCGTTCAGCGTCGCGCTGATGCGGGCATCCTGCATGGCGGCAAGCTGCTCGTAATCGCCGGCGATGCGCTCGAGCGTCTCGAGCACGCGCGGCTTGAGCGCGGCCTCCATCGCGGCGAGCGACATGTTGGCCTGCTCTTCGTCGTCGTCATCGTCATCGCTGGCGATGGGATTGCCGTCGGCGTCGTATTCCGGCTCATCCTTCTTGGGCTTTTCGCCCGAGGTGGCCTGCGCGGCGGTGGCGTCGACGACCGGCTCCTCGAGCCCGCCCTCTTCGTCCATCTGGTTGCCGAACGTGGTCTCGAGGTCGATCACGTCGCGCAGCAGGATCTCTTCCTCGAGAAGTTCCTGGTGCCAGATGGTGATCGCCTGGAAGGTCAGCGGGCTTTCGCACAGCCCGAGGATCATCGTGTTGCGGCCGGCCTCGATGCGCTTGGCGATGGCGATCTCGCCCTCGCGCGACAGCAGCTCCACCGAGCCCATCTCGCGCAGGTACATGCGCACCGGGTCATCGGTGCGGTCGAGCTTTTCGTTGCTGCCCGACGACAGCGCGACGTCACGGCCCTTGGAGGCATCGACCAGTTCGGTCGACCCCTTGTTGCCGTCTTCCTCGGCGTCTTCGTCTTCCTCGGTGACCTGGATGCCCATTTCCGAGAGCATCGACATCACGTCCTCGATCTGGTCCGAAGAGACCTGATCGGGGGGCAGGACCTGGTTGAGCTGGTCATAGGTGATGTAGCCACGCTCGCGCGCCTCGCCGATCATCTTTTTGACCGCGGCCTGGCTCATGTCGAGGCTGTGAGCGTCCTCTTGAGTTTCCGGCTTGGCGTCGTCGTTGTCTTTGGCTGCCATTTAGAGCTCCGTCAAAGGGAGGCGGCCGGACTGGCCGGCGGTCGCAAAAGGTAGATTGATTCGTTGCTGCGAATCATGGGGGGAATCAACTGATTCGGCCACCCGTTTACCCCGTTTTCCTCCAGTTTTCCCTCTCCGCACAGTTAGTTCCCATGCTTGGAAAAGCGAATCTGTTCCGTCAGCGCCTTGAAGGCGTCTCTTTCGTCCTTGTCCAGACGGGCCCCGTTGGGCCCGAAATCGTAGTCCATCTCGCCTTCGTCCTTGCGCAGCACCGCTTCGTTTCGGGCCTTTGCAGCCTGGGCAAGGCGCCATGTCAGCGCCTCGTCGGCGAGGTGTTCCAGGTCTTCCTCGGCTTCGGCGATCTCGGCCGCGGCACCGGAGCGCGCGGTGATCTTCGACAATTCCTCGGCCACGGTCATCCGCGCCAGTTCAATGTCACCGGGCCGCCGCAAACAGGGGACGACCGCGACATGGCGTGCCGCGAGCAGGTTTTCAAGGGGCTCGGGCCCGATTCTGCCCTCCGCCTCCTCGCGCAGGGCGGCGGCGCTGTCGGCACTGTTGCGCAAGAGCACGTCGCGCAGCGAGGCGCGCACAGGGTCGGTACAATTGAGCAATTCGAGGCCCTGCTCGAACTCGACGATGAGCTCTGGCGTCGAGAGCAGCACGGCGAGGATCACCGCTTCGCGCAGGTCGTTCTCGGCAGTGTCGCCGGCGGCGACCAGCAGCGAGCTTTTGACGCTGGCGCTTGGCGGGGCGGGCGCGTTCCAGGCGCGGCGCGGAAAGCTTCCGCCGCCCGGCGCCCGCTTGGGACGCTGCGGGCGGAACAGCTGAAAGCGCAGTTCCTTGATCTCGTCACCATAGTGACGGCGCAGGCCCGGGTCCTGGATCTGGCGCAGCACGTCGCGCAGCCGCGCGTCGAGCGCCGCCTTGCGCTCGGGGCTGTCGAACACCTTGCCCTCGGTCTCGCGCCGCCAGAGCAGCTGCACCATCGGCATGGCGCCCTCGAGAACCTTGCTCACCGCCCCGGCCCCTTCGGCCCGCAACAGGTCGTCGGGATCCTTGCCCTCAGGCATCAGCGCAAAGCGCAGCGTCTTGCCCGCCTGCAGGAGCGGCAGGGCGAGGTCGATCACCCGGTACGCGGCGCGCAGCCCGGCCTTGTCGCCGTCGAGCGCAATGATCGGCTCGTCGGTGATGCGCCAGAGCAGCTGCATCTGGGTCTCGGTCACTGCCGTCCCCAAAGGCGCCACCGACGCCCCGAACCCGGCCTCGGAGAGCGCGATCACGTCCATGTAGCCCTCGGCCACGATCAGCGGCTGGCCCTTGCCCGCCGCCTCGCGCGCGGGCGCGTGGTTGTAGAGGTTGCGGCCCTTGTCGAAGAGCTCGGTCTCGGGCGAGTTGAGGTACTTGGCGTTGTCACGCGGGTCCATGGCGCGGCCACCGAAGGCGATGGCGCGGCCACGGGCATCGCGGATCGGAAACATGATGCGGTTGCGGAACACGTCATAGGGCGCCTTGCCCCGGTCCGACGCCTTGGCCAGCCCCGCGCCGAGGATCAGGTCCTCGGCCACGCCCTGCCCGCGCAGGTGATCCCAGAGATTCTGCCACCCCTCCGGCGCAAAGCCGATCTCGAAGCGGTCGCGCACGTCTTCCTTTAGACCGCGCCGGTCGAGATAGGCGCGCGCCTCGGTGGCGGCACCGGCGCGCAGCTGCATCCGGAAGAAGCGCACCGCCTGTTCCATGACCTCGGACAGTTGCTCGCGCCGGTCGGCCTTCTTGGCGGCCTGCGGGTCGCGCGCCGGCATCGGCATCCCGGCCTCGCGGGCGAGGATCTCCACCGCCTCCATGAACTCGACATTCTCGCTCTCGCGCACGAAGGAGATCGCGTCGCCCTTCGCGTGGCAGCCGAAGCAATAGTAAAAGCCCTTGCGGTCATCGACGTGGAACGAGGCCGACTTTTCCTGGTGGAACGGGCACGGCGCCCACATGTCGCCCTTGGCCTGGTTGGACTTGCGGTTGTCCCACATGACCTTGCGCCCCACGACCTGAACCAGGCTCGTGCGGTTGCGCAGCTCGTCTAGGAAACCGGGGGGCAGACTCATGCTGCGAATATCGGGCCAGCGGCGATCCGAGTCCAGATGGTCTGAACAGCTTGTCTCAAATAGGCAGCACTTGCCCGCGCGTCACTCCGTCACTCCGTCACTGCGCGAGGCACTGCGCCTCCCACGCCGTGCCGACCTCGTCGGTAAGCTGGTCCTCGGGCAGCGACCAGATCCAATCGGCCAGCATGTCGCCGGCCCCACGGTCGCCGATCTGCTCGCGCAGGGCCGCGCGGGCCCGAGACTTGGCGACCCCCTGCTTGCGCCCCTCGACCGCCTGCATGACGATCGCGGCAGAGTTCGCGCAGGCGGCGGCCTTGTCCTGCTGGGCTTGGGCGGCGACGGGAAGGCTCGCCAGAAGACCCAAGGCGAGCGTGGAGGCAAGGTTCAGTCGAAGGGTCATGGCGCGGGCTCCTGCTGTGAATGCGACGGCAGGAGCCTTAGCGCGGGCGAGCGGCGCTGTCACGCCGCCCCGGCGGGGCTGGGCCTTGTCCTGGCTCAGAGCCCCTTGGCGCGGTAGCTGCTCGCCACCCGGTCGATGGCGACGATGAACGCGGCGGTGCGCAGATCGTTGACATCTTCGCGCCCGTGCCAGACTTCGCGCATCGACTGGTAGGCGATGCGCATCGTGTCATCGAGCCCCGAGCGCACCAGCTCGAGCTCGTCGGCGCCGCGCAGGTACTTCTCCTTGAAGCTCGGCGTGAGGCTCCAGGCATCGCCCAGCATGTGATCGAGCCGCTCGAGTTCGTCGACCACGAGCTGGTGACGCGATTCCTCCTGGCGCCGCTGCATGCGACCGAAGCGGATGTGGCTGAGGTTCTTCACCCATTCGAAATAGCTGACCGTCACGCCGCCGGCATTGGCGTAGAGATCCGGGATGATCACCGTGCCGCGGTTGCGCAGGATATCGTCGGCACCGGCGGTGATCGGGCCGTTGGCCGCCTCGATGATCAGCTTGGCCTGAATCCTGTGGGCGTTGGCAAGGTTGATGACCCCCTCGAGCGCCGCCGGGATCAGGATGTCGCACTCGCTTTCCATCACGCTGGCGCCATCGACCAGTTCGCTGGCCTCGGGATAGCCCTTCAGACCGCCATGGCGGGTCATCCAGTCGCGCACCCGCTCGACATTGAGGCCGGCCGGATCATAGAGCGCGCCGTCACGTTCGATGATGCCGACGACCAGCACGCCGTCCTCCTCGGAGAGGAACTTGGCGGCGTGGTAGCCCACGTTGCCGAGCCCCTGCACCACCACCCGCTTGCCCTCGAGCTTGCCGGTGAGCCCCGCGATCGCCACGTCCTCGGGATGACGGAAGAACTCGCGCAGCGCGTATTGCACGCCGCGCCCCGTCGCCTCGACCCGGCCGGCGATGCCGCCGGCATTGAGCGGCTTGCCCGTCACGCAGGCACGCGAATTGATGTCGGTGGTGTTCATGCGGGCATACTGATCGGCCATCCACGCCATCTCGCGCTCGCTGGTGCCCATGTCGGGGGCGGGCACGTTCTGGCTGGGATTGATCAGGTCGCGCTTGATCAGCTCGTAGGCAAAGCGCCGGGTGATCTGCTCGAGCTCGTACTCGTCATAGTCACGCGGGTTGATGCAGAGCCCGCCCTTGGACCCGCCAAACGGCGCCTCGACCAGCGCGCACTTGTAGGTCATCAGCGCCGCCAGCGCCTCGACCTCGTCCTGATCGACCGCCGAGGCGTAGCGGATGCCGCCCTTGACCGGTTCCATATGTTCGGAATGCACCGCGCGGTAGCCGGTGAAGGTGTGGATCTGACCGCGCAGCCGCACCCCGAAGCGCACCGTGTAGGTGCCGTTGCAGACCCTGATCTTTTCCTCGAGCCCGGGGGGCAGATCCATCAGGGCCGCGGCCCGGTTGAACATTAGATCGACGCTCTCGCGAAACGTCGGCTCATTCGCCGGTGCAGCACACATGGTGTCTCCTTCCATCGGTCGCCTGCCCTTTTGCGGGTCATGATCGACTTCTGGCATTAACTCTAGTTTACCAGAATCATTTGGCAAAACCCTTTTTACACCGAATTCGCGACGGGAAATTCAGGGGTCCTTTGCGATACCCCGGGATATTGTGCTCGGCGTCGCAACAACCCCGGAAATCCGGCCGGCTTTGTCCGCAGCGAGGCCAGCAGTTGCAAGAGTTTACCATCAAATTGGCCCCATTTTGGCCATCATGACCCGGCATACACCACGCCGTCGAAGATCTTTATCGAGTGGGGCTTCCCGGAAAAACTCCGGGAGGAAGGAGTTGGGAATATGGAGCAGGTTCTTGCTCTTGGAGGCGCGTGCCTCCGCCGGACGGGCACCGTGATGTCCGCGTTCAACGCACAGCTTCAGACCTTTCGCCGGGCCGACTCGGGCAGCATGACGATCATGGCCGTCGCCCTGTCGCTGCTGATGATGATCTTCGGCGGCATCGGCATCGACATGATGTATGCCGAGCTGCAGCGCACCAAGATCCAGAACACGCTCGACCGGGCGGTGCTGGCCGCCGCCGACCTCGACAACGAACTCGATGCGCAGGGCGTCGTCGAAGACTACATGTCGAAGATGAACCTGTCCGATGCGCTGGTCTCGGTGAATGTCGACGAAGGGCTGAATTACCGCACCGTCACGGCCGACGGCTACCGCACCATGCCGTCGAATTTCATGCAGCTGATCGGCATCGACAACATGCAGGCCGGCGGCCACTCGCAGGCGATGGAGCGCATCAACAAGGTCGAGGTGTCCATGGTGCTCGATATCTCGGGCTCGATGGATGAGGGCGACAAGATGGCCGAGCTGCAGGCCGCCGCGTCCGACTTCGTCGATACGCTGCTGGACGATGGCACAGAGGATCTCGTGTCGATCTCGCTGGTGCCCTATTCCGAGCACGTGAATGCCGGGCCCGAGATCCTGAGCTATCTCAACGTGAACTACATGCACGACGACTCGTTCTGCCTCGAGATGCCGAACAGCGCCTTCAATTCCGCCGCGCTCGATTTCTCGCTCACCTACGATCAGATGCAGCACTTTCAGTGGAACTATGCCGGCAGCAACAGCCTGTCCGACACCATCTGCCCGCGCTATTCCTACGAGCAGATCCGTCCCTGGAGCCAGGACGCGGGCGCCCTGAAGACGCAGATCAACCAGCTCCAGCCCCGCGCCGGCACCTCGATCTTCATGGGCATGAAATGGGCCAGCGCCCTGCTCGACCCGTCGACCCAGACGATCGCGTCCGGCATGATTGCCGACGGCACGGTCGACGCGGTGTTCGAGGGGCGCCCGGTCGCCTACAGCGATACTGACGTGCTCAAAACCATCGTGCTGATGACCGACGGCCAGCACGACCGGTCGTTCCGGATCCAGGACTGGGCCTATAGCGACGAGAACGAAGTCGAGCACTGGTCGCAGTACAACCTCTGGTACTACCTGAACCACTACGTGAATTCGTGGAACCGGGGCAGCTTCTACTACCAGAAATACGACGCCGCGACCGGCGACTCGCTGCTCAACAGCATCTGCACCGCTGCCAAGCATCAGGGTGTCCTGATCTGGTCCATCGGCTTCGAGGTGTCGGATCACGGGGCCAATGTCATGGAGCGCTGCGCCTCGTCGCCTGCGCACTTCTTCCGCGTCGAGGGCGTGGAGATCTCCGAGGCCTTCTCGACCATCGCCCAGACCCTGAACCAGCTGAGGCTGACGCAATGATCGGCCGCATCGCAAACGCCTTCCGCCGCTTCCGCAAGAGCGAAGACGGCTCGGCGGTCGTCCCCTTCGCGCTCTGGATGCCGGTAATGGTCGGCATCGCCCTGTCGACCATCGAGGTCGGGGCCATGACGCTGCGCCACACCCAGCTCGAGCGGGCGCTGGACCAGGCCGTGCGCGAAGTAAGGCTTGGCACCGGCCACACCTATACCCACGCCCAGCTCAAGCAGATGATCTGCGACCGGACGTCGATCCTCGGCGATTGCAACGCCATGCTGCATCTCGAGATGATCGGTCTCGACATGCGCGACTGGACCGACCCGCCCGCCAACGTCGATTGCACCGATGTCGCGCAGGAGGTGACGCCGCAGCGGACTTTCGAGTTCGGTCGCGAACATCAGACCATGCTGCTGCGGGCGTGCTACAAGTACAACCCGATCACCCCGGTCTCGCGCATCGGCTCCCCCGTGAAGGTCGACGAGAACGGCTTCACCGGTGTGGTCTCGACCGCCACCTTCGTTTACGAGCCGATGTGAGGGAGGCGCGCAGCATGACAGCGACCACGATCAGAGCCTTTCTCCGCAGCTTCCGCCGAGGCAACGAGGGATACGTCACCATCGAGGTGATGTTCATGCTGCCGGTGCTCTTCGTGCTGTTCGGCGCGGCATGGGTCTATTTCGATGTGTTCCGCCAGCAATCGATCAACCAGAAGGCCAACTACGCCATCGGCGACATGATCTCGCGGGAGACCGAGGAAATCGATGACACCTATATCGACAACAGCTTCAAGCTGTTCGGCGTGCTGACCAAGAACCTCACGGATTCCGATGAACTGACCGGACGCTACGGCGCCGATCTCCGGATCAGCGTGGTCGAGTACGACGCCGACGACGAAAGGTACTCCGTCGTCTGGTCGGCCGCGCGAGGCGATTTCCAGGCGCTCAACGAAGGCGACGCCGACCGTTACGAGAACCGCCTGCCGAACATGGCCGACAACGGTCAGGTGATCATGGTCGAAACCAGCGAGGACTATCACCCGGTCTTCAACGTCGGCCTCGATCCGCTGGAACTCAAGACCTACAGCTTCACGCATCCGCGCTATGCGCCGCAGGTGCTGTTCGCGCGGCAGCAAAACGGGAACAACGGCTGGGGAAATGGCGATCAGAGCGCCCCCGGCGGGTCGCTGTGCAACAACAACGGCGAGAACGCGACGAACTGCAGCAACGAGGACGGCTCCAACAACGTCGAGCCCAATCGCGGCCACGGTCGTTGGCGCGGGCGCGGTTGACCCTCACGGCAAGCGCACCAACCCGCCGCTAGCACGCGCGCCCGGCCCAAAGCGCTAGAACTGCGCCTCGCCCTTGTGCCGCGCCACCAGCATCGACAGCGCATCTGCCATCGGCTTGGTGTCGCGCCCGGCGGTCACGCCGCCCACGGCAACCCGCTTGCCCATGCGCCACCACAGCCCGGGCTGCCACGCCCGCGGCTGCTTCTCGTTGAGCTGGATCAGGAAACCGTTCGAGGGCTTCATGGCGAACATCGAGCGATCGACCCTGGCGATCTCCTCGACCCGCGCCAGCACCGTGCCGGAGCTGTCGCTCAGCCCGGTCTCGGTCAGGATCAGCGCGCGCCCGGTGGCACGCCACATCTGCTGCGCCATCCACAGCGCCGCGACGCCGAGCAGCAGGAGCACCGCCTGCCAGTAGATCTCGGCCGGCGGCTCGGCCACCAGCAGCCACAGCAGGAGCGCGCCGAGGGCGGCCAGCGTGCCCACGCCGATGACCCGCCGCGCCGGGGTCGCGCTGACCCGCGCGATGATCTGGGTGTCGTCCATGTCGTCTCCCCTCCCCGTTGCGTCAGTCGCGCCGCGGGTCGCGGGGATAGACGCCGAGGATCTCCAGGCGGTTGGTGAAATACTCAAGCTCGTCCAGCGCGCGCTTCACCGCCGGATCCTCGGGATGGCCCTCGATATCGGCGTAGAACTGCGTCGCGGTGAAGGAGCCATTGACCATGTAGCTCTCGAGCTTGGTCATGTTGACGCCGTTGGTGGCAAAGCCGCCCATCGCCTTGTAGAGCGCCGCCGGGATGTTGCGCACCTCGAAGATGAAGGTGGTCATCATGCCATGGGTGCCCCGGCGCGTCAGGTCGGCCTCCTTGCCCATGATCAGGAAGCGCGTGGTGTTGTGGGCGTGGTCCTCGATATGCTGCGCGAGGATCTCGAGCCCGTAGGTCTCGGCGGCGAGGTCAGAGGCCAGCACCCCCTCCTCGCGCACGCCGCTTGCGGCAAGTTCGGCCGCCGCGCCGGCGCTGTCCGCCGCCGCCTCGCCGGTGATGCCGTATTTCTCGAGGAAACTCGCCGCCTGCGGGATCAGCACCAGATGGGCGCGCACCTTCGTCAGATCCTCGAGCTTCACGCCCGGCAACGCCATCAGGCTGATATGCACCCGCACGAAGGCCTCGTCGAGGATCCGCAACCCGCTGGCGGGCAGCAGGCGATGGATGTCTGCAACCCGGCCATAGGTGGTGTTCTCGACCGGCAGCATCGCGAGCTTGGCGCGACCGCTCTGCACCGCGTCGATCACCTCTTCGAAGGTGTGGCAGGGCAGCGCCTCCATATCGGGCCGGGCGTCGCGGCAGGCCTCGTGCGAGTAGGCGCCAAGCTCTCCCTGAAAGGCGATCCGGTCGGTCATGGGTGCGTCCAATTCTCTCTTTATCGATGCGCAATGGCCTCTTGCGCGATTGGTCGCGGGTTCTATACCTTGCCAGACGACAAGGGAAGCCGTAGACACCGGCCGGAGGACATTCTTGGGACACACAGCATATGTTTGACACGATGACGATTACCAAAGCGGTAGGCGGACTCTGCGGTGCGCTTCTGATCTACCTGCTAGGCAACTGGGTTGGCGAGTCACTCTACAGCACGGGTGGCGGCCACGGCGAGGAGCACGCGGCTGCATACGTCATCGACACCGGCAGCGACGGCGCAGCCGAACCGGAAGAAGAGGTGGATTTCGCCACGCTGATGGCCGAGGCGGATGCCGGCGCCGGCGAGCGTGTCTTCGGCAAGTGCCGCGCCTGCCACAAGCTTGATGGCTCCGACGCCACCGGCCCGCACCTCAACGGTGTCGTCGGCCGCGAGATCGGCGCCGTGGGCGGCTTCGGCTATTCCGGTGCGCTCGACCAGGTGGGCGACGTCTGGAGCCCCGAGAACCTGTTTGCCTTCCTCGAGAGCCCGCGCAGCGCCGCGCCGGGCACCACGATGAGCTTTGCAGGCCTCAACAAGCCGGCCGACCGGGTGAACCTGATCGCCTACCTTCAGGGCACCGACTGATCCCACGATCGGCAATTGGACGTCCGAAAGGCCGCGCATCGTCGCGGCCTTTTTCCGTTGCGCGTCCCGGTCTTGCGCAGCGCCGCCGCGACATGGCGAAATCGCGCGTCGTTCACGCAAACTCTAGCAAACACCGCTTGAATGTGGTCGCCGCGCGCCCTTAGCTTAGACCAACCGGCACCGAGAAAGCCGACATGACGGGAGAGCCCATGACCATCCATCCGCGCCGCGCCCAGATCACCAGTCAGATCGCTGCCCGACCCGGAGCCGCCGCCACCGCCCGGCCCGCTGCGACGGCCGTCATGGCACCGGACCGGCGCAAGCAGATCTTCCTCGGCGCGCTCATCGCTTTTTCCCTCGCACTGGCGGCAACCACGCTCTCGGCGCAGGACAGCGGCGCGGCCGCAACAGCCGAAACCAGCGACGGCAACATCACCAAAGCGCATGGCTACTCCTTCTTCGGCAACCTCGACCACCCGGCGGATTTCGAGCACTTCCCATTCGTGAACCCCGACGCGCCCAAGGGCGGCGAGATGGTCCTCGGAGCCTCCGGCACGTTCGACAGCCTCAACCCCTACTCGCGCAAGGGTCGCGCCGCCGCGCTCACCACGCTCCAGTACGATCAGCTCATCCAGGACACCGAGGACACCGTCGGCCAGTACTACGGCGTGCTCGCCGAGAGCCTCGAGTACCCGGAGGACCGCTCCTGGGTGATCTTCCACATGCGCCCCGAGGCCACGTTCTGGGACGGCAGCCCGGTGACCGCCGAGGACGTCGTCTACTCGCACAAGCTCTTCATCACGCAGGGCCTGCCCTCCTACGCCGCCGCCGTGTCCAACATGGTCACGAGCGCGGAGGCGCTCGACGAGCATACCGTGAAGTTCACCTTCAACCCCGAGACCTCCAGACGCTCGCGCATCGAGACGGTTGGCGCCACACCGGTCTTTCAGAAGGCCTGGTTCGAAGCCGATCCCGAGAACCGCCGCCTCGACGAGCCGCGCATGGAAGTCGCCGTGGGCTCCGGCCCCTACCGCCTGGACGACTACGAGGTGAATCGCCGCGTCACGTATTCGCGGCGCGAGGATTACTGGGGCGCAGACCTGCCCTTCAATGTCGGGCGCTACAACTACGACACGGTGCGCGTCGAGTATTTCTCCGACCAGACCGCGTCCTTCGAGGCCTTCAAGGCCGGTGAATACCTCTTCCGCGTCGAGAGCGATCCGCGACTCTGGGCCACGTCCTACGACTTTCCCAAGGTGCGGAACGGCACCGTGACGCTCGAGGAGATCCCCGACGGCGCGCCGCCCGATCCCGCCGGCTTCGTCTTCAACCTTGGCCGTCCGCAGCTTCAGGACAAGCGCGTTCGCGAGGCGATCGCCCTCGCCTACAACTTCGAGTGGACCAACGAGAGCCTGCGCTACGGGCTCTACTCGCCCCAGAGTTCCTTCGTCGAGGGCACGCACCTGCAGGCCGAAGGCACCCCCGAGGGCGCGGAACTGGCCTTCCTCGAAAGCCTCGGCGACGTGGTGCCCGATGAGGTCTACTCCGAGCCGGTCTGGACCATGCACGAGTCGGATTCTCAGGACCTGCTTGGCCGCCGCACGCAACGGCAGGCGACGCGCCTGCTCAACGAGGCCGGCTGGGAGGTCGGCTCCGACGGGCTCGCACGGAACGAGGCCGGCCAGACGCTGCGCATCAACATGCTGATCCCGTCCAACATCGAAAGCTCTGTCGAGGGCATGCACGAGACCTACGTGCAGAACCTGCGTGCCATCGGCATCGATGCCTCTTTCGAAAAGGTCGACACGGCACAGTATACCCTGCGCCAGCGCGAGCGCGGCTATGACATGATCTACTCCACGCGCTACGGCGCCTTCCTCTCCACCGGCGGCGGCCTGAGCCAGATGTACGGGTCCAAGGAAGCCGAGTTCAGCCTCTTCAACCCCGCGGGCCTTGCGTCGCCCTTCGTCGATGCGGTGATCGAGGCCAGCTTCGAGGCAGAAAGCCAGGAAGAGACCGACGTTGCACTGATGGCGCTGGACCGGGCGCTGCGCTACGAGTTCTTCGTGGTGCCGACGGGCTACATCGCCGACAACTGGGTCGCCTATTACGATATGTACGAGCACCCCGAGCAGATGGCCCCCTACGATCTCGGCTACCTGAGCTACTGGTGGGTAAACCCGGACAAGGCGCAGGCTCTGCGCGAGGCCGGCGCGCTCCGCTGACATGGGCGCGTATATCCTCAAGAGGCTGTTGCTGATCATCCCGACCCTGCTCGGGATCATGATCGTCAACTTCACGCTCACGCAGTTCGTGCCGGGCGGCCCCATCGAACAGATCATTGCCCAGATCGAGGGCCAGGGCGATGTCTTCGAAGGCTTCGCCGGCTCCGGCGATGCCGGGGTGTCGGACCTCGATTCCGGGATGAGCGAGCAATATGCCGGCGCCCGCGGCCTGCCGCCCGAGTTCATCGAAGAGCTCGAGCGCGAGTTCGGTTTCGACAAGCCGCCTGTCGAGCGCTTCTTCAACATGCTGTGGAACTACATGCGGCTCGATTTCGGCGAGAGCTACTTCCGCTCGATCAGCGTCATCGACCTGGTGCTTGAGAAGATGCCGGTGTCGATCTCGCTCGGCCTGTGGTCGACCCTGATCGCCTACGTCATCTCGATTCCGCTCGGCATCAAAAAGGCGGTTCAGGATGGCGGCCCCTTCGACACCTGGACCTCGGGCGTGATCATCGTGGCCTATGCCATTCCCGGCTTCCTCTTTGCCATCCTGCTTCTGGTGCTCTTCGCCGGGGGCTCCTATTGGCAGATCTTCCCGCTTCGGGGGCTGACCTCCGACAACTGGGAAATGCTGAGCTGGCCCGCGAAGATCGCCGACTATTTCTGGCACATCGCGCTGCCGGTGATCGCCTCGACCATTGCCGCCTTCGCCACGCTGACGCTGCTGACCAAGAACAGCTTCCTCGACGAGATCAAGAAACACTACGTGATGACCGCCCGCGCCAAGGGTCTGACCGAGCGCCGCGTGCTCTATGGCCACGTCTTCCGCAACGCCATGCTGATCGTGATCGCCGGCTTCCCGGCGGTGTTCATCGGCGTGTTCTTCTCGGGCAGCCTGATCATCGAGACGATCTTCTCGCTCGACGGGCTGGGCCGTCTCGGCTTCGAGGCGGCGGTGGCGCGCGACTACCCGGTGATCTTCGGCACGCTGTTCATCTTCGGCCTGATCGGCCTCGTGGTCGGCATCCTGTCGGACCTGATGTACGTGCTGGTCGATCCGCGCATCGACTTCGAGAAGCGGGAGGGCTGAGATGAGCTACGAGCCCGATCCCGCGCGCACCGATGACGGCCGCGAGGTTGGAGGCGGCATCCGCCCCAACCCCGAGCCCGGCAAGCCGGTGGCGCCGATGCCCAAACCCGGCCGCTTCGCGCTGTCGCCGCTGAACCAGCGCCGCTGGCGCAATTTCCGCAAGAACGGCCGCGCCTTCTGGTCGCTGGTGATCTTCACCATCCTGTTCACCCTGTCGCTGTTTGCCGAGTTCATCGCCAACGACAAGCCGATCCTGGTGAACTACCGCGGTGAATACCGCATGCCGATCTTCTCGTTCTACCCCGAGACCGCCTTCGGCGGCGACTTCCGCACCGAGGCGGTCTATCGCGACCCCGAGGTGCAGTGCCTGATCAGGACCGGAGGGCTCGACACCTGCTTCGACGACCCGGACGGCCTGATCGAGGCGGTGGACGCCGGCGAGACGCTGGACGGCGATTTCCAGAAGGGCTGGATGATCTGGCCGCCCATCCCCTACAGCTTCAACACCCCCGTCGACCGTCCCGGCGCCGCGCCGCTGCCGCCCAATGCGCAGAACTGGCTTGGCACCGACGACACCAAGCGCGATGTCGCCGCGCGGGTGATCTACGGCTTCCGCCTGTCGATCCTCTTCACCCTGATCGTGACGGTCTGCGCCTCTCTGATCGGCGTTGTCGCGGGGGCGTTGCAGGGGTATTTCGGCGGCTGGCTCGACCTGATCTTCCAGCGCGTGATCGAGATCTGGTCGGCGACGCCGTCGCTCTACGTCATCATCATCCTCTTCGCGATCCTAGGCCGAAGTTTCTGGCTGCTGGTGTTCCTCACCGTGCTGTTCGGCTGGACCGCGCTGGTGGGCGTGGTGCGGGCCGAGTTCCTGCGCGCGCGCAACCTCGAATACGTGCGCGCCGCCAAGGCGCTTGGCGTGTCGAACACCACCATCATGTTCCGCCACATGCTGCCCAACGCCATGGTCGCCACGCTCACCATGCTGCCCTTCATCGTGACCGGCACGATCAGCACGCTCGCGAGCCTCGATTTCCTCGGCTTCGGCCTGCCCTCCTCGGCACCGTCACTGGGCGAGCTGACGTTGCAGGCCAAGCAGAACCTGCAGGCGCCGTGGCTGGGCTTCACCGCCTTCACCGTCTTCGCGCTGATGCTCTCCCTGCTCGTCTTCATCTTCGAAGGCGTGCGCGATGCCTTCGACCCGAGGAAGACCTTCTCATGAGCACGCTTCTCGAGGTGAAAGACCTCTCCGTCAGCTTCCGGCAGGACGGCAAGGAGACCCGCGCGGTCAAGGGCGTGTCCTTCGATCTCAAGACCGGCGAGACCGTGGCGCTGGTGGGCGAGTCGGGCTCGGGCAAGTCGGTCACCGCGCTTTCGACGGTGTCGCTGCTGGGCGATGCCGCCCGCGTCGAGGGCTCGGTCACCTACAAGGGCAAGGAGATGATCGGCGCGCCGGGCAAGCTCCTGCGGGAGGTGCGCGGCAACGACATCAGCTTCATCTTCCAGGAGCCGATGACCTCGCTGAACCCGCTGCACACGCTGGAAAAGCAGCTCTCGGAGAGTCTCGCGCTGCACCAAGGCCTGACCGGGGCCAAGGCGCGCGCCCGGATCATCGATTTGCTCGACAAGGTGGGCATCCGCGACCCCGAGAGCCGGCTCTCGGCCTATCCGCACCAGCTCTCGGGCGGACAGCGGCAGCGCGTGATGATCGCCATGGCGCTCGCCAACGGCCCCGAGCTGCTGATCGCCGACGAGCCCACCACGGCGCTCGACGTGACCATCCAGGCGCAGATCCTCGAGCTGCTGGCCGAGCTCAAGGAGGCCGAGCACATGAGCCTCCTGTTCATCACCCACGACCTCAACATCGTGCGGCGCTTCGCCGACCGGGTCTGCGTGATGAAGCAGGGCGAGATCGTCGAGCAGGGCCGCACCAAGGAGATCTTCGACAATCCGCAGCACCCCTACACGCAGATGCTGATCTCGGCCGAGAGCACCGGCCTGCCCGACCCGGTCGAGACCGGATCGGAAGAGATCGCCAGCGCGCAGAACCTCAAGATCTGGTTCCCGATCCAGCAGGGGTTCCTGAAGAAGACCGTGGGCCACGTGAAGGCCGTGAACGACGCCAGCTTCAGCGTGCGCGCCGGCGAGACCGTGGGCATCGTCGGCGAAAGCGGCTCCGGCAAGACCACGCTGGCGCTTGCCATGATGCGTCTGATCCAGTCAGAGGGCGGCATCACCTATCGCGGGCAGGACGTGCGCGGCTGGTCGACCCGGCAGCTGCGCAAGCTGCGCTCCGAGATCCAGATCGTGTTTCAGGACCCGTTCGGCTCGCTCTCGCCCCGCATGACCTGCGAGCAGGTCATCGCCGAAGGTCTGGGCGTGCACGGCTCGCCAGACGGAAAACCCGCCTCTCAGGCGGTGGACGAGGTGATGCGCGAGGTGGGGCTCGACCCGGCCAGCAAGCACCGCTACCCGCACGAGTTTTCAGGCGGACAGCGCCAGCGCATCGCCATCGCCCGCGCCATGGTGTTGCGGCCGCGGCTGGTGGTGCTCGACGAGCCGACCTCGGCGCTCGACATGACGGTGCAGGTGCAGATCGTCGACCTCCTGCGCGCGTTGCAGCGCAAATACGACCTCGCCTACCTGTTCATCTCGCACGACCTCAAGGTGGTGCGCGCCATGAGCCACAAGATCATCGTGATGAAGCAGGGCGACGTGGTCGAGATGGGCGAGGCCGCCGAAGTCTTCGAGCGGCCGAAATCCGACTACACCCGCCGGCTCTTTGCCGCCGCCTTCGAGCTGGCCGGCTAGGGACGCAAAACGCCCGGCCCTCTCGCGAGGCGCCGGGCGTGTCTCTCGCTCGGATCAGACCGCCGAGCTGTGACCGGCCTTGGACAGGTCATAGGCATCGAAATGGCGCGCGATCATCCGCGTCAGGGGCCGCGCCTCGACCGGCACGAAAAGCCCGTCTTCGGTGGTCTCCAGCAGCCCCTCGAAGGCGGTGTTCACCCGCCGGAACATGGCGGTGAGCGCGCTTTCACTGATGCCGAAATCGCGCATCAGCTCGCCCGAGCGAATGCGGAAATCGCACATCAGCATCTCGATCATCCTTGCCCGCAGCCTGTCGTCCCCGCCGAAGGCGTGGCCTTTCGCGGTGGCGAAACGCCCGTCGCGGATGGCCCCGGTATAAATGCCGGTCGAGGGCGCGTTCTGCGCGTAGCCCTGCGGGAACTTCGAGATCGACGAGGCCCCGAGCCCGATCAACACATCCGACGTGTCATCGGTATAGCCCTGGAAATTGCGCCGCAGCCGCCCGGTCTTGTGGGCGATGGCGAGCCCGTCATCGGGCGCCGCGAAGTGGTCGATGCCGATCTCGGCGTAGCCGTCCCAGACGAAGAGCCTGCGCGCGGTGTCGAACAGGTCGAGCCGCTCGGAGGGCGTGGGCAGTGCCTCGGACGGGATCATCTGCTGGCGCTTGGCCATCCAGGGCACATGGGCGTAGCCGTAAAGCGCCACCCGGTCGGGCCCGAAGGAGAGCAGCTTCTGCACCGTTTCGGTGATGCGCGAGCGGGTCTGGTGCGGCAGGCCATAGAGGATATCGGCGTTGAGGCTGTGCACCCCCCGCTCCCGGATCATCTCGACCGCTTGGCGGGTCACGTCATAGCCCTGCGGTCGCCCGATGGTCTGCTGGATCTCCTCGTCGAAATCCTGCACCCCGATGGAGGCGCGGTTCATGCCGCCGGCGGCCAGGACGTCGAGCCGCTCGCCATCAAGCTCGTTGGGATCGATCTCGACCGAGAACTCGGCATTCTCGGCGAAATCCGCCACCTCGTGCACCTTGTCGATCAACGCCCGCATGAGATCCGGCGACAGCAGCGTCGGCGTCCCGCCGCCCCAGTGCAGGCGCGACAGCTTCACCCCGCGGGGCAGGTGCCGCTTGAGCAGGTCGAGCTCGGCCTTGAGGGTTTCGACATAGGTCTCGACCGGACCAAGCGTCGCGGTGCCCTGCGTCCGGCAGGCGCAGAACCAGCACAGTCTGCGACAGAACGGCACATGCAGGTAGAGCGATACCGCCCCGTTTTCCGGCAAGGCCTCGATCCAGGAGGCGAAATGCCCCGGTGTGACCGCATTCGAGAAGTGCGGGGCTGTGGGGTAGCTCGTGTACCGGGGGACTTTCGCGTCGAAGAGTCCCAACCGCGAGAGTTGTGTTCGAGTGTCCATGGGCTTAGGTTTAGGGGTGAGCCAGCCACGCAGCTTTGACCCAGATCAAGACCGCGTCTCCGTTTCGATTTTCCGTCAGGCCAGTAGACAGGATTGTTCCAGAATTATGCTTAACGAACGCAGCCTCTCCGTTTCGCAAGAATGCGCCGAGTGCCCGATCCGCCACAGAGCCGTCTGTGCGCGCTGCGAAACGGATGAGCTCGAGCGCCTGGAAGAGATCAAGTATTACCGCAAGTTCGAGGCGGGCCAGACGGTTATCTGGTCCGGCGACCGGATGGATTTCGTCGGCTCCGTGGTGTCGGGAATCGCCACCCTGACCCAGACCATGGAAGACGGGCGGACGCAGATGGTGGGCCTTCTGCTGCCCAGCGATTTCGTCGGCCGGCCCGGCCGCTCCAATGCCGCTTATGACGTGGTTGCGACCACCGATCTGGTGATGTGCTGCTTCCGCAAGTCGCCCTTCGAAAACCTCATGCGCGAGACACCGCATATCGCCCAGAGGTTGCTCGAGATGACCCTCGACGAGCTCGACGCCGCGCGCGAATGGATGCTGGTTCTGGGGCGCAAGACCGCACGCGAGAAGATCGCCTCCCTGCTGTCGATCATCGCCCGCCGCGACGCGTCGATCAACATGACCACGGCGCAAGGCAACATCGTCTTCGACCTGCCGCTGACCCGCGAGGCGATGGCCGATTACCTCGGCCTGACGCTGGAAACCGTGAGCCGGCAGATCTCGGCGCTGCGCAAGGACGGGGTGATCGAGCTCGAGGGCAAGCGCCACGTCACCGTGCCCGACATGTCCCGCCTCCTCGAAGAGGCCGGCGACGACGCCGATGGCGGCGTCTTCGCCTGAACCGCGGCCTCAGGCTTCGAACAAGGTCTCGAAGCCGCCAAAGATCATGCGCTTGCCGTCGAACGGCATCTCGACCATCTCGCCCCAGCGCGGATCGGTCTCCATCGACGCCCAGCAGGCATCGCAGGTCGCCCTGTCTGGCCAGAGGATCCACGAGAACACCACCGCCTCGCCCTCCTGCCGTTGCACCGCCATCGGGAAGGAGGTGACCTCGCCGTCGGGCACATCCGCCTCCCAGCACTCGCGGATTCCGGTGGCGCCGTACTCCTTGAACAGCGCCCAGCTCTTTTCGGCGCTGGCGCGATAGGCGTCCCGGTTCTTGATCGGAACCGCCGCCATGAAGCCGGATACGTAGGACATGGGTGATGCCTCCCCGTTGCGTTCGAGACGAGCGTAGCCCGCCGACGCCAATCTCCCAAGTCCCACGACGATGCGTCTCGGCGGTTTCGCGCCACCCTGAACCGACCGGGGCGGCGCCTGATGCGCCGCCCCGTGTTCCGCCTGTCGCGGCCTGATCCGTCTCAATGGGCCAGAAAGACCGGCACCTCCGCCTGTTCGAGCATGTTGCGGGTTGCCCCGCCGAGGATCGCCTCGCGGAAGCGCGAGTGGCCATAGGCCCCCATCACGATCATGTCCGCATCAAGATCCTGCACGTGGCGGCAGAGCACGTCCGACACCCGTGGCATGGTCTTCGACAGCACGTCGATCTCGGTCCTGACCCCGTGCCGAGCGAGGAACTGCGACACGGCCCCGCCCGGATCCGAGCGGTTCGGACCGTGCTGCGGCGGATCGATGACCACCACGTGCACGTTCTCGGCGCTTTGCAGCAGCGGCAGCGCCGCCCGGACCGCGCGCAGCGCCTCGTTGCTCTCGTTCCAGCCGATCACGATGCGCGACGGCGCCGCGGTCGGGGTGACCGTCTCCGGCACCACCAGCACCGGAGCCTGCCCCTCGAACAGTGCCCCCTCGGTGACCGGCTCAAGCTCGACGCCATGCTCCTTGCCATAGGGCTTGGGCAGCACCACCAGATCGGAGAACCGCGCCCGCCCCGCCACGTGGCGGCCGATATCGGCAAGCTGCGCGACGCCTTCCTCGACCGCCCAGCGCGCCTCTTTCTTGCCCAGCGCGGCGCGGACGACGCCCGCGAGCTTCTCGGCGTCGGAGGTGGCGCGGGTGATCGTCTCCTGCAGGATCATCGCGTTGGCACCGGCGTAGTAATAGCCGGTCTGGGTCCGGTCGACGCCGAAGCACACGGCATCGAGATGCGCATCCCACCCGGCGGCGAGCGCGGCGGCATGGTCCACGGTCGACTGTGCCAGGGCCTCGTCGCTGACCACGGTCAGAATTGTCTTGTAGCCCATCTTTTCGTCTCCTCGGAAGTTCTGTGGCCTCGCTCACACTCTACGGCGGCGCGAATGACCGCACTTTGACAATGCTCAAGGGTTTGGATGGAAAGCCTTGATACAGATCAAAGTGATCCGGCCGGGGAATGCCCATTAACCGGTCAGTCTAAAACCGCCCGCCGCGGCAACGAATCGTGCGGGAGAGAGACGAAGGGACGAACAATGACCAATTACCTCAAGCTCATCTTGCTTGGCGTGGTGGCGATCTTCTCGCTGATCGCGGCAAACTACGCCCGGGATGAGGCTTACATGGTCCACGCCATCATCATCTTCCTGGTGACAGCCGGGCTTTTCCTGTGGACCCTCCGCCAAACCGACGAACCCGTACCCGCCAAGGTGCTGGAAACCTCCTATCACGACGGCGTGGTGCGCTACGGCGTCATCGCCACGGCCTTCTGGGGCGTGGTTGGCTTTGCCGTCGGCACCTTCATCGCCGCGCAGCTGGCCTTCCCCGTGCTCAATTTCGACTGGGCGCAGGGCTACATGAACTTCGGTCGCCTGCGCCCGCTGCACACCTCGGCGGTGATCTTCGCCTTCGGCGGCAACGCCCTGATCGCCACGTCCTTCTACGTCGTGCAGCGGACCTCGGCGGCCCGTCTCTGGGGCGGCAACCTCGCGTGGTTCGTGTTCTGGGGCTACAACCTGTTCATCGTCCTTGCCGCGACCGGCTACCTGCTCGGTGGCACCCAGTCGAAGGAATATGCCGAGCCCGAGTGGTACGTCGATCTCTGGCTGACCATCGTCTGGCTGGCCTATCTCGCGGTCTTCGTCGGCACCATCGTGAAGCGCAAGGAGCCGCATATCTACGTGGCCAACTGGTTCTACCTGAGCTTCATCATCACCGTCGCGATGCTGCACGTGGTCAACAACCTCAGCATCCCGGTCTCGATCTGGGGCTCCAAGTCGGTGCAGGTGTTCTCGGGCGTGCAGGATGCGATGACCCAGTGGTGGTA